>Ga0228615_1001356_pt1 | contig 12325 bp, 5 predicted proteins | sample 16DmetaG_FD_190530 | JGI IMG/M metagenome (GOLD analysis project Ga0228615, IMG submission 190530) | Seawater microbial communities from Monterey Bay, California, United States - 16D | ecosystem: Environmental > Aquatic > Marine > Coastal | place: USA: California | collected 2016-10-17
CAAAGGAGTTTTGGCTGATGCTTCGAAAATTCGAGTGCTACTCCCTCCTCCCGCCAGATCGTGTCACGCTGTGGTCCGAGGTACTGCGGCCAATCATTAACGGTGAGCGGATCGGTCGAATTCCCTTCGTCTCCAAAGGCCAGCCCTACCAACACCATTAGGAATAGAGTGTAAATTCGAGCTGTAGAGAAACGAGTAAAGAAGGTTTTATGAGTGATTGAATAGGTTAGATTCATAGGCATGTCATATCCCTTCTTTTGAGATCATCGTTACTCTTAGGACCTTGCTTGCGGTGAAAAAGAGTGGAAAGGAAAATCGATATGCCCAATATCCTATCCTCATACGACCATTCTTTTCAGAACCTCGAAAAGTAAGAATCAGATTACAAGAGGCACAAATCAGCGTATCTTTTTCCTTCCCAGCCTACAAAAGTTTCCTAGTAGTTTAGGATTCAATGCGGGTTGAACGTCTGTTCCTCAGCTTTTCTCCTCTGCAAGAACCTTGCCAGCCTTGACTTCTTTGAACCTAACGCTTGGCTTTTTATTACTATTCAGATTTTCAATTGAAATCCGGTGCTCTGTTCCATCTCTCAGTAACACTGAGAGCTCAGTTGCCGAAAGGGCCTCAACAGTTTGGATCATAGAAGAACTCTCTTCCTCAAATGGCTCTATCACAGTGAGAAATTGAGCTGATTCCCCTTTACTGCGGGCGCCATAAGTGTGCCGTTGATATTTCGAGACTTGGCCATGAGGATAATCCGCGCCAAGTTCAACGCTCAAACCTTTAACGTTTAAATCCGTCAAATCGATCCGGACTTCACCTTTGCCATTTGGTTGGGCGGGGAGGGACTCTCGAAACGGCTTACCCGCGATGACGACGGGCCCTGCTCCATAATCTTCACCAATTTTAATTTTTTCGATATCTAGGCGCCCATCAACCTTGGTACGAATACCGTTGAGAGTCAGTTTTCCCTGTTTTAGGAGTTCAGAAAACTGGAACTTTCCTCCGTTAGTGAGAAGGAGTTGGCCACCTCCCCAGAAAAGGCAGTCCCCCTTGCTTAAAATGAAGCCTCCTCCCTTGCGACGGTCTTCATTTTGAGTTCTCAGGGTGAGCGTTTTGGCATCACTTGGGATTTCAAGATCGATGTTTTTTCGACCAAGAATCCATGGTGAGAACTCGTCTTCAGCAACGATTTCGCCATCAATCTCGACGCTGAATTTCGTCCATCCGGCTCGACGACGAACCTCGGGAGCAGCACCCACCATAATCTCTGAGTCTTTCGGCCAAGCGGAGTACACATCGGCATAGAGGTCACCTTTTTTGCCCTTAAGAGTTCGCCAGTTGAGATGGGATTTGTCATCGAAGATAGTGCGGAAGCGTGTTCTAGAAGTGCCGCCTTTTTTCCACCATTGGCAATTCGTGATCAGCTGGGTGGCTAAGCGAGGATTGGTGCCCATCTGCTCCGTATGACGCGTTTTTTGAACTCCCTCACCTTCGATATTTTGGAAGCCACGTATTTGAAGCAAGTTATCAAAAGTGTGTTTTTCTTTACCTTCGAGATAGTCGGCGAGAACGATGTAATGGTCAGTAACGATTGCTAAACGACGCTGGAGAATACGTTCGGTCCAGTCGCCGATATTGGCGACTTCAATTTCTTTGCCCTCTGAGTCAGTCGAAGCCGGCATGAAAACATCCTCAGCAGCAAGACGCTCTCGACCATTAAGAATTGCAGTTTCACCTTGCTTACGGTTTGGGCGTCGCATTTGCAGTCCAAGATAGGGTGGACATGACCACCGGGCTTTAGTCTCGACAGCTGCCGCTTGCATTTTTGGGCCCGAATGAAAAAGAAGACGGCGCGATTCGACGGACTCTTGATTACGGCCATCCACGACTACCATGTTGTGATTAACAGACGATTGCACAAACATTCCATACATGAAGCTCGCATAGGAATACCACAACCCATGCCCGCTAGAATAAAAGCTTCGGTCATAGCGACGCATCGAGTTGAAGTTGGTTCGATCAAAGTGCCCATGGTAAGCACCATGCGTCCCATATTTGAGGCTCATCTCAATCTGTTCACTTGGGTGGCGATCTGGTGTTTGAGATCGTAGAGTGATAAAACCAATGCCATCAGAGTAGGCTGATCGTGTACCAATTTCAGGCGTATCTTTCGGCAGCTCCGGGACACCGTACAACAAGCTTCGCCCGTCCTCTCCACGGCGCTTGACTAGAGCTGCGAAGGCTGGTTTTCGCCACATCATATAAGCGATCTCAAAACCTTCGTCGGATGTAAGACTCCACTCGCCGCCATCATTGGCTGCATAAATTTGCCCGTCGTGTGAAAGGTGATCAATGAATGAGTCCCACAACTGATCGAGAGTGATATGTGGCACTGGGTGCTTACCAAACTTCTGGAATGGCTTACCTCCAAATTCCTGCTTGCGAGTCTCTACGTCGTCTGTGAGGCGACGGAACTCCTTGGAGTATCCTGGGGCGAAGTATTGATCGATCATATTAACCCCGAAGGGTTCAGCGGCGAGTGCCATTTTACAGATATAACGCGAAACCCAAACGTTATAGTTGACTGAACCCTCATACCACCAACCATCTGGCATGATTCCGTTAGCAATGTTATCGTAGACCCCATCGGTGGCATAAAGAAAATGTTCAAACCAAGCGAAATCTTGCACCGTCAAAGCTAAAGTAAAACCACACCGTGCTTGCTGGAGCTCAAGATTAGCAACGCCACTTAAGCTGATTCCATGCATGCGCTCGCGCATCTCTAGTTTAACGCGGGCGTGATCGTCATCGGTGAATACTCCAGAATCAGCAATCATATCGTAAATTTCACAAGCTTGAATGAGATCTTTCCCACCAACTTCGAAATGCACGCCTGGCTTTGCAAGCTCGGCGTATTTTTTATCGCGGGATATTTGCCAAGCGACGGCATAGGGCCAGCGTGATCCTGGCCGATTATCCTTAGCTTCATGTTTAAGGTAACGCAGGGACGCTTTTTTCGCCCATTCATAGTTATCGATTTTTTCTCGCACTTCCTGCCAACGCTCTGGTGTATGAACAAGGTATGGATGAGAAAGTTTTCGGGCTGTGATGAACTCGATTTCGCCCCCCAGCTGGCCATTCGCAAGGGCTATGATCTTTTGGCGCTCGCGACCGCCTGGTGGCACTCGATCAGTGACGTTCACACGAATTGTTACCGCTTTAGTTTCGCCTGATTCCAATGTGAGTTCATCTGGTTCAACCGAAGCAAACATTACGTGCTTGCTGTAAGGGTTATGTGCGAGAGTAACAGACTGCAAACGATCGGAGCAGTTCATCACTTTAAGCTCATATTTGAGATTAGCGTTTTCTTCTCCAGCAGACGATCGAACCTTTGAAAAAAGTTTTAAGAGTGGGGCTGCGATTACTCGAACGTTTGGCACACTGATAGAGCCACTTTGGTTGTCGGCGAACCTGCCGCGGATCTCAATCTTTTGAATCTGACGGAAGGTTTCTCCGAAAGGGTAAAACTTATCAAAGGCAGTAAAGGGCAGATCGATAGTTTCTGATTTCTTTGATCCGATAAAACTGAACTTGGCTCTACTCGTAACCGGTGCGGTCGTGCGGTAACTCGATTTAGCTTCATGTTCTCGAGTGTGGACGATGACTTCCCCATGAAAAAATCGGCCTTCGCCCGCAATAATCTCTAGCCGTAAACCATAATGCTGAGACCAGTCATAGTGCTGCTTAGCATTAAAGATAGCACTTCCCGGCATCGTGATAGACCTTTTCGCCCCGAACCCTTTCCATTCGCCTGGCACGTTGAGACCTTCTTTTTGGTAATTTTCGTTACCGAGATTGAGCCATGGCTTGAGTTTATCTTCGCGCTCTGAACCCTTAGGAACTTGACCGCCAGCAAGCCCAGAAAGCATCTGGGCTTGCCCAATGACGGAGCTGCACAGCATAACGAAAGTGGTCACAAAAGTAAAAGAGATGACTCTCAAATTAGAAAGGTCCACCCGAAGACACCGATCCTGCAAATTGAGGAAAGGTTTTCTTAAAGCCATCATACAAAAGCTCATTAAGAGCTAGTAAATTTGCTTCAAAAGAAAAAACAACCTTCTTTCTTCGCCAACTGCGACTTCTATAACCACCAAAAGAAAATTCCTATTATGTCCAGAAGAAGATCTGAACAGTTGCTCTTTGAAAAAAATGATACTTTACCACCGTAATTAGCGATTAGTATTTAAGACCTTCCATTCGGAGCGTTTCTCGTACCCGCAGGTGAACCGATTCCTGCTGAGGCAGCACACGACTTCATCCACCGTAAAATAAAATGAGCCGACACCTTTCTAATTTGCTTCTTTTCCTCGTCTTAATTTCAAGTTCTTGGTCCAAGCCTTTTCACGTTTATTCTCCAAGTTCTAAAGAAAAATTGCTTTGGGTTGTTGAGGCAAACCCTCGAGGAGAAAACTTGGAACTTAAAGTAGCGAAAAAGATCGAACTCAATTTCCCAGGCCAGGTCATCACTTCTCATCCAACCAAGCCCCTGCTCTATGTCATTGCAACGAGCGGGGATCCCGGAAAGGTTCCGGGAGCAGTTGTGTATCTGAACAATGATGGTTCTTACCTAAAACATAAAAATATAAATTTTAACGACGGAGCCTGCTTCCTGAGCCTCGATAAGGAAAACAGGCACCTCCTCGGAATTAGTTATAGAAACGGACGGCTCAACGTCTACCCACTCGATCAAGACGGCATTCCCGGCAAAGCCGTCACAACGATTGACGAAGGTAAAAGAGAAGCTCATTGCGTCCTTCTTCCGCCCGACGGAAAAAACATTTACGTTCCCTATGTTAAGGAAAATCTAGCCCTCCTGCAATATGCCTACGACGGCAAGACCGGAAAGGTTACTCCGCTCGAAACCAAAAACGCCAAGCCGCCCCTCGGATCGGGCCCACGACACATGGTCTACCACCCCACCCTCCCCATGGTTTACTTTAGCAACGAACAGGGTATCGGACTTTCCTCTTACCAACGTGAAATTAACGGCCAACTCAAGGTAGCACAGGACATCAACATCCTTCCTTCCGGCATGTCCAAGATCGGCTTGAGCGCTTCAGATCTCGTCATTACCCCAGATGGAGAATTTCTTTTCGCAGGTCTTCGCGGCCACAGTCAGGATTTCAATCGTATCTCCCGCTACCGCATCCTGAAGGACGGCCGGGCCGAGTTCATTGGCCTGACTATGGCAGACCGCATCCCTTGGGGGCTGACTCTTTCACCAGACGGCAGATTTCTTCTCGTTTCCGCCACCGCCGGGGCCAGTCTTACGGCCTATCAAATTACTCCAGATGGGGAGCTTAAGAAAATTACATCTCTGCCATGGGACCCAAAAATGTCAGACTTAGTCGCTCGTTAAAAATTGCAACTCATCTCAACCATAATTCGATATCAAGCATGAAAAGACTAACTTCTCTCCTCCTGTGTGTTTTTACCTTCTCGGTAAGCGCTTACGGTCAATCTCTGGTCCAACCCAATGCCAAAGTTAAGAAACTTGGCGATGGAATGAAGTTTACCGAGGGCCCAGTCTGGTTACCCGATGAACAAAAACTTATCTTCTCCGATATTCCGAACAGCGTGCTTATGCAGTGGAAAAAAGAGGATGGCTTATCCGAATTTCGGAAAAGTGAAAGCGCCAACGGAAACATTCTCGACTTGGATGGAAATATCATTTCCTGCCAGCATGGTGCCCGAAATATCATTCGTATCGACAAAGAAGGAAAAGCCACACTTCTAGCCGACAAATTCAACGGCAAACGCTTCAATTCCCCCAATGATGTAGCGGTTTGGAAGGACGGCACCCTCTGGTTTACCGACCCACCTTGGGGGTTGAGAGAACCGCATGAAATTCCTGGTCATTGGGTCTACAAACTGCATCCAAAGACTGGAAAAGTAGAAGCTCTGATCAAGAATTTGGCCATGCCCAACGGCATTGTATTCTCACCCGACTTTTCGCGCTTGTATGTCGCAGATACCGGGGGAAATAACCGACACCCCGATTCCAAATATCACGACTATCCTGCTACTGTGACATGCTACGCTCTAAACAACGAGGGAACGATTGGGGGGGAACTATTCACCATTCAGGAAGGGAGTGACGGCATGGCCGTGGATGTGAAGGGAAACCTCTACCTGACTCAGGGAAATATTCAGGTCTACAACCCCAAAGGTCAAAAAATCGAAACCATCAAAGTTCCACAGAACCCAGCCAACGTCTGCTTCGGAGGTTCTGATTACAAAACTCTTTTTATAACGGCTCGCACATCTCTCTACAGCGTAAAGATGGTGTTCCCGGGTGCAGTGTCCAAACGGTCGGTTTCCCAAAAGAACAGGAAGTAAAATTTAAAGATGAGCTAATCCGAGATGAGCTTGAACCTCTTCTGCGGCTTACCGTTGACTAATGCATTATCAGGTTGATCTCGACTAACCCCATCTAATGGACAGAAGAGATAGTAACCCAACTAATTCAGATTCGGTTATTTCTTTTTAGCCTTGATAGGGCCGTAGGGATCTTTCGGTCCCTTAGCGGGATCGACATACTGGGCTAGATCTCGCATCGCGATAACGGTGCAACCTTCGCTCTTTAGATATCGAAGATACTTTTTGAAGTCCTCCGGATCGCAGTTCACCCAAGGATGCTCGAGGCCGGGCACCCCGTGGAAGCAAAGCACTGCAATTTTTCCTTCACGAGCCTGTGCGACCGCCCACTGTAGATCCTTCATTCCCCATTCCGGCCCAGCGTATCCAGTAGTCGGAACAAGGAGTGGATGGTCGCTTTTCGGATCGTAGGCAGGGCCACGCCCCCCACGTCCACCATCCACGTATTCGGGCCCAACACCACGACGCGCGAATTGATAGTTCTTCTTCGCCAAGACCTGCACCGCCGTCAGGCTGTGAGAGAAACCAGGGTAGCAGAAGGTCGTAGGCTTCGGTATCTTGTACTCGACACAGCGCTTCTCGATATGCTCAATTTCTGCGGCCACTTGATCCGCATCCAATCGTGCCACATTCGGATGACTCCGCGTGTGATTCGCAACCTCAAAACCCATCTTGTCGAGCTCCGTGATTTCTTCCCAAGTTGTGTAATGGTTCTTATTTTTTAGGAAGCCTAAGCCCTCGGTCACAAAAAAGGTGGCCCCAAACCCGTATTTCTTCACCAGCGCTGCCACGAATGACCGATCAGACTTGTTGCAGTCATCAAAGGTCAATACTACAAGTTTATCTGGTATAGACTTCAATGCCGCTCCTTTTTCCCCCGCATTTGACTTTGAAAGAATAAGTCCAAAGGTCGTGATCAAAAGAACGGGAACCAAAGACATCTTCATGTCCGGCGAGGTATCATTTCTCCCGCTCCGAGACAATCCAGCTTTCCTATTTGGTGAAATTACCAGTAAGTATGAAATCACCATCACTTTGTGATTCCCCAAGGCATGGCTTGATTGCTTAACTAGGAGGATGAAAGTTGAGGTCATGGACATCTCATTGATTCCTGTAAAATGAAGGCTCTAAAACCAATAGCGGTAGCTTTAATCGGGGTAGCTTCCGCGGCAGCTAAACCACTCGAATTGCAAAAAGGTGACGTAGTGGCCTTCGTAGGTGGTGCTGACTTGGTCAGGATGCAGGAGGATGGTCGGCTCGAGGCCGCATTAACTCTCCGATTCCCTGAGGCCAAACCACAGTTCCGCGACCTAGCATGGGAGGGCGATACGGTCTATTTTCAAAATGCCGTTCGTGAACGCTGGCGGACCGAGGCCTTCGGCGGGTGGTCCGAACAACTACGGCGGATCAAGGCGACAGTTGTTATCTTCCAGTTCGGAAAAATGGAGTCTTTCGATGGGGTCGCAAAAATTGCTCAGTTCACAGAAGCCTACGGCAAACTGATTGATGATTTAGCAGGCGAGGGAAGACGAGCAATCCTGCTAGCACCATCTCCTTTTGAATGGCCAGCAGCGCAAAACCGCGCCGCTTTGGCCTCCTACACCGAAGCCGTCGCAACCCTCGCAAAAAATCGAAAGATCCCTTTCATTACAAACGATCAAGCCAATTCGGTAAAAGCATTCATTCTCGGCCTGACCGGCAGGAAAGAGCCGAGGGGAAAAGGCTATGAGCAAATACGCTCCACCGTGCGTGAAAAACACCGGCTCTGGGTGGAGTACTGGCGCCCCACAAACTGGAAATGTATTTTTGGCGATGACAGCAAGCGGATCTTTTCCAAGGCCTCGCATGGACGTCCTTCGATCCAGGAAGAATGGGCGACCTATCCAGCCCTTATCGAAGCCGCAGAGAACGCGATCCAAAAAGGAGCTCCCTGGAATGCACCCGCCCCTTCCGCTTTGACAGGATCGAAAGAAGCCAATCTTAAGAATGAGCTAGCTTCATTCGAGGTGTTGGAAGGGTTCGAAGTTAATCTCTTTGCAGACGAGTCCAAAGGCATTGCGAATCCTTTGTCAGTACGTTGGGACGCGAATGGCTGTATGTATGTGGCCTGCTCCGACGCTTATCCGCAGATCGAGCCAGGAGTGCAAGGTAATGATAAGGTCATTACTCTGCGTGATACGAACGGCGACGGTAGGGCTGACGAATCGATGGTCTTCGCGGACGGACTTCGCATCCCCACCGGGATGGAAGTCGGCCCAGATCGCGTCTATATCGGGCAGGGGACCGAGTTGCTCACGCTGCGCGATACGACAGGCGACGGGCATGCAAATGAGCGACGCACTTTACTCACCGGTTTCGGCAACGGCGATTCACACCAAACCAGCAACTCTTTTGTGTGGAGTCCGGGTGGTGAGTTGTGGTGGTGTCAAGGCGACGGGATTGAATCTCGAGTGGAAACTCCCTTCGGTGTTTCTTCACTGTTTCAAGCTGGAGTATTTCGCCTTCGTCCAAACGAGTTAAAGCTCGATGGACTCCTCGATGATTTCATGGGACCAGGAAATCCTTGGGGGATCGCGTTCGATGACTATGGACAATCATTCGTGATCGATGGTGCAGGAGGCGTTTCTTACCTGACTCCAGCTTCAATCCCTGCCAAACGCCGTCTTAGATTACCTCGGATTGGCAAGCCTGGTGGCTATTGCGGAATTGATTGTCTTGGGGGAAGGACTTTCCCGGATGGAATGCAGGGCGAATTTCTGATTGGCGACTACAAGAAGAACCAAATCAGCCGCTTTGCGACGAGCGATGACGGTGCGGGTTTCAAGCTCGATTGGAAAGAGCCACTCCTACGCTCGAAACACCGCAACTTCCGTCCGATTGATGTAAAAGTTGGTCCAGATGGGGCGATCTACGTCGTTGATTGGTATAATCCAATCACCTGTCACCAAGATGATTTCTATCGCCATCCCGATCGCGACAAAACACACGGAAGAATCTGGCGAATCGCTCCTAAAAAGGGTGTCTTAAGGCCCCCTAATCTGGTGAGAGCTTCGATTTTAAAACTACTCGAGGCACTCAGAGCTCCAGAACGTTGGACACGACTCAAGGCGAAACAGGTCTTGGTGGGGCGTGAAGTTGCACAGGTTTTACCCGCAGCTAAGAAATGGGCAAAAACTGCACAAGGTCGCGACCTCATGGAGGTGGTCACATTATTAGAAATGCTAGACCGGCCTGATTCTGAAATTCTAAAGCGTCTACTAGCTTCGCCTGATGATCGCGCGCGGGGCTATGGGGTGAGAGTAGCCGGTCGTTGGGGCGAGCATATTGAAAATATCGTCGGACTACTTGAACATGCGGCCGAGGACAAACACGCTAGGGTTCGGATGGAGGCCGCTCTGGCTTGTGCCGCTCTACCGGATGCTGGAACCATCCTGGTGGCAGCAACGGTTGCGGAAGAGCCACGGGATCGATGGATCAACTACGCGTTTGCACAAGCGGTCCATCACACCAAAGAAAATTGGCTACCGGCCTTCCAGAGAGGTGAACTAGATTTTGGTGATCGACGCCGTGGGCTGACAGCAGTGCTTGGCGCAGTGGAATCGAAACATGTATTGGAGGAAGTACGAAAGCTCCTGCTTTCTAATCAGCCCGACGAGAACGCCAAAATGGCCCTTGCACGGGCTCTAGTAGCAGTTGGAGAAAATGATGATCTCCAAACCGTTTTTCAGTTGGATCAGCTCGACGCAGCAACGATCCGTGCCATCGCATCCCGGAAACGCCCCAAATTCGACGTGTCTGGTTTTTTGGAGAGCCTCTGTGCCTCAAAACATGTTGAGGATAGCATCGCAGCAATAGAATTAGCTACGAAGTGGCGTATTCGAGAGCTCTACCCGACAGCAATACGTCTCGCTCAAAACTCGCAAGCTGACCCTCAGTTGCGATCCGCTGCGATGCGCGCGATGGGAGCTCTCGGTAACCAGAAAACGACTTCATTGCTAAGGATCATGGCAGGAAATCCAGCGAACCCCAAACCAGCAGCAATTATTGGCCTCCTCGAAGTCGATCGGGCTGCAGCTGCAAAAAGCGCTGCCAACATATTAGAAGGAACGACCCAAAACGAAGCAATTAGGAAGATCCTTAGCGCCTTTGCTAGTCGTGAAGGAGGCGGCTTACTTCTCGCAAAGGAATTGGTAAAACTAAAAATTAGTCATGCGCAAGGAAAACGACTTCAAGACGCGTGGATCGCAACCGGATTTGTTCAAGAAGCGATCACAGAAGCACTACAAGCGATCACAGGTTGGCCCGCCGAAGGATTGAAATTTAACGAAGAAGTCGTTCGCGGGATGGTAGCGGCAGGGCGTAAGGGTGACCGCGCTCGCGGCGAGATTCTCTTCGAGTCAGCTCGTGCTGGTTGTATCGCCTGCCACAAGATTGGAAACCAAGGGGGAATGATCGGCCCAGAACTGAGCGCAGTCGGCAGCGGGGTGCCAGCAGACCGCATCGTTACCGAGGTACTTTGGCCCGCCCGCCAGGTGAAAGGTGGATACGCACTAAGCCGAATCACCATGAGGGACGGACGTGTCTTGCAAGGATATCTCCAAGAAAGCCGAGACAAAAAACTATTACTACTTAGAGATTTCGCTGGGGCCGGAATGCATGAAGTAGAAGCCGAAATGGTAAGCAAGGAGGAACCGATCGGAAGCCTTATGCCTCCCACCGCCCAATCACTCTCGCGAGATGAACTCTCCGACTTGTTTGCTTACCTTTTCAGCCTAGTTGGAAAATAGGGTTCATTTAGATGAATTCATGGGGCAATCATGGCTTAGTCACCTCTTACAAATCCCCCCTTCGCTAACCCGACTCGATTTTCTCGTATCCAGATAGTGAACGGTGTCGAGAACACTTAGAATTTGCTACTTTATCCTTAATTATCCCGGAAGATTACTGAAAAACGGACCTACAATTTGCCGTATTTCTAAGAATGGGTAGAGAACCAACCAATCGCCGGAGTTTTATTAAGAGCACAACTGCCGCCAGCGCTTTTACAGGATTCATTCCATCACGGGTCCAAGCAAAATCCTCTGCTGCCAAATTGAATATCGCAGCTATTGGGATTGGTGGCAGGGGCGCTCCAGTCATCAAAAGAAGCGCAGGAGAGAATATTGTGGCACTTTGCGATGTCGATTTGGACCGCGGAGCTGAGACTTTTAAGCAGTATCCCAAGGCTAAGAGATTCAAGGATTTCCGAGTCATGTTTGACAAAATGGAGAATCAAATCGATGCGGTAATTGTAGCAACGCCTGATCACACGCACGCAGTCGCCACGATGGAAGCGATCAAAAGGGGAAAACATGTTTACACCGAAAAACCCCTAACTCATACGATATGGGAGGCGCGTCAATTAACAGAAGCCGCGCGTAAATACGGAGTTGCCACACAAATGGGAAATCAAGGCCACTCTTCCGAGGGAGCACGCCAAACAGTTGAGTGGATCCGTGCCGGAGTGATTGGCGAGGTGCGCGAGGTTCATTGCTGGAGTGATCGCCCACTGAGGGGCACGCGTTTTGAACAGAAAATGTACTGGCCTCAGGGTGTTTCTACCCGTCCAGTGGAGAAGCCTCCCATTCCCAGCACTCTCGATTGGGATCTATGGCTAGGCCCCGCTCCTCATCGGGAATATCACCCAGATTATGTTCCATTTAATTGGCGAGGTTGGTGGGACTTTGGGACTGGCGCTTTAGGTGATATGGGTTGCCATATTATCGATCATCCATACTGGGCCCTCAAATTAGGTTATCCTGAGAGTGTTGAAGCAAGCAGCTCTCATATTAATGACGAAACCGCTCCACTCGCTTCTATCATCACTTACCAATTCCCAGCGCGT
>Ga0228615_1001364_pt1 | contig 12252 bp, 9 predicted proteins | sample 16DmetaG_FD_190530 | JGI IMG/M metagenome (GOLD analysis project Ga0228615, IMG submission 190530) | Seawater microbial communities from Monterey Bay, California, United States - 16D | ecosystem: Environmental > Aquatic > Marine > Coastal | place: USA: California | collected 2016-10-17
TTTGTTTACAACAAAGTTTCTCCGTTTGAATTTATAAATCAACATGGCAAAACTATTAATAACGAAACCTATCAAGGAAAGGTGTATGTTGTAGAGTTTTTCTTCACCACATGCCCTACTATCTGTCCTCTAATGAATGAACAAATGTTATTAATTCAAGAAGAGTTTGCTGAAAATTCAAATGTTGGAATTGCCTCAATATCTATTACTCCTAAAATTGATACTCAAGAGGTTCTGGAAAATTATGCCATCACCAACAGCATAACACATAAAAACTGGCATCTTTTAACTGGAAAATCTGAAGAAACAGTTTTTAATCTATCTAACAATGGCTTTAAGTTATATGCTGGAATAGACGAAAACATAGAACACGGTGGTTTTGAACATTCTGGATTATTTGCTTTAGTTGATAAGAAAGGAGTAATTAGGTCAAGAAAAGATTCACAAGGAAATCCAATATTATATTATAGGGCTATTGAAGAAAACGGATTCCCAAATCAAATAAATGAGTTAAAAGAAGATATTAAAATACTACTAGATGAATACTAACAAATCAACAGAAAAAAAATATAAGAGAGGAATTACAATTCTTTCAATTGTTATTCCAGTAGCTGTAGCTGCTTTATTTGGTATAAATTTAAGAGAATTAGGTTTTGATGTGAAACCTCTTAGTTTTTTACCTCCTATTTATGCAACAATAAATGGGATCACTGCTATTTTGCTTGTTTCAGCTGTAATAGCTATTAAAAAGGGCCGAAAGAATCTTCATGAAAAGTTAAATACACTTGCCATACTATGCTCTGTGTTATTTCTTGTGATGTATGTTGCTTACCATATGACTTCAGATTCTACTACTTTTGGTGGTGAAGGAATCATCAAATATTTTTATTACTTCATTTTAATCACCCACATTGTTTTATCAATCGTAGTAATTCCTTTTGTGTTAGTTACATTAATGAGAGCAAAATTTGGAAAATTTAATGAGCATAAAAAAATTGCCAAAATTACCTTTCCACTTTGGCTGTATGTAGCAGTAACAGGAGTCATTGTTTACTTAATGATATCTCCATACTATGCTTAATCATTTTAAATATCTACTTGTATTTATTTTTATATTTTTAAGTACATCAAATTCATTCTCTCAGTGTGCAATGTGTAAAGCTGTTGTTGAAACAGGAGACGTTACAATGGCAGAAGGTATTAATAACGGTATTACTTATTTAATGGTGTTTCCTTACCTACTAATTGGTGTATTGTTCTACTTTATCTATCGATATAAAAAAAGAGCTAAAAATTAACATTTCAATAAGAGTTGTTACGTGTAACATATTCTAGTTTTGGTCGTCTTATGGGAAGCGATTAAGGTCTAGATACCTATAAACATAAAGAATGTTCTAGTAACACAAAATATAAAATACCTCAAATGAAAATAAAATTTTTACTAATTGCGTCTATTTTTATGACCTCTAGTGTTTATTCACAAGAAAAATGGTCATTAAAAAAGTGTGTAGATTACGCACTAGAAAATAATATTTCAATCAAACAAAGTGCGCTTAGTATTTCACTTTCAGAGAGAGATGTTGCCATTACTCAAGGTAATTTTCTGCCAACCATTGGAGCAAGTTCTAGTGGAGGGATTAACTCTGGGCTATCACCAGACCAAACAGGAGTATTAAAAAATACCACCAATTTTAACGGGCGGTTTAATCTTGGAGTAAACGGTACTATATTTAATGGGTTTAGAAATTTAAATTCCTACAAACAAGCTCAATTAGGTATAGAATCTAGTAAACTAGATCTAGAAAAAGCACAAAATGATGTTTCTCTATTTGTTGTTAATGGGTATTTAAATATCCTTTTTGCAAAAGAGAATTTATCTGTAGCCAAGGTTCAGTCAGAAATTAGCAAAAAACAAGTTGAAGCAGCTAGCCAAAGATTTGAAGCTGGTATTATACCTAAAGGAGATCTTTTAAATACTCAGTCTACTGCAGCGAATGATCAACAAAACGTAATTGCTCGTGAAAATACACTAACCCTAGCATTGCTAAATTTAGCTCAATTATTACAAATATCTTCAGTAGGATTTGACATAGAAGACATGACTGTAAATTCACCCTCCGGTCTTTTACTGTATGAATCATCTGACGTTGTTTATGAGAAAGCATTAACCACTCAACCTCAAATTAAAAATGCTGAATTAGGTATTCAAAATGCTGATTTAAATATAGAATTATCTAAAGGAGCATTTTTACCAAGTCTAAATTATAGTATTAGCGGGGGAACCTCATACTTTAACCAGATGAATAATTTATTTCCTGGTCAAAAAAATGAATACTTTTTCAAACAAGTACTAAAAGATAGGGTTACCTACGGAGTATCATTGTCACTAAATATCCCGATTTTTAATAGATTTCAAACAAAAAATAATGTAGCAAAATCTTACATAAATAGAGAATTATCTCTGTTAAACCTAGACAATCAAAAACTACAACTACAACAAACTATTGAGCAAGCATTTGCAGACGCTAAAGCAGCCTCAAAAACTTTTGAAGCAGCAACCATTTCATTGAAATCACAAAGAGAGGCCTTTAAAAATGCACAAGAGAGTTATAATTTAGGAGCTAGCACTTTATTTGACTTTGATTTGGTAAGAACTAGATTGGTAAGCGCTGAATCTGCATTAATTAGAGCCAAATATGATTTTGTGTTTAAAACCAAGGTACTTCAGTTTTATTACGGAGATTTTAATCTAGACTAGACAACTTTATAGTAGATAAAACGGCAACTTTTGGTTGCCGTTTTTTTATACTTTATCTTTACAAAAAAAGTTTTTGAGTACCATATTACACATAGAAACGTCTACAAAAAATTGCTCTGTTAGCATTGCAAATTGTGGAGAGTTAATTAGTTTAAAGGAAATCAATACTGGAGATTATTCTCATGCAGAAATGCTCCACCCATTAATTAATAAAGCTTTACAAGAGAGTAAACTAACCATTAAAGATATTGAGGCTATTGCTGTAGGCAAAGGTCCCGGATCTTACACTGGTTTACGTATTGGTGTTTCTGCCGCAAAAGGATTGTGTTTTGCTAATGATATTCCTTTAATTTCAATAAATTCTTTGGAAATTTTAGCACAAACCATGAATATTGACAGTGGTCTTATTATCCCTATGATAGACGCAAGAAGAATGGAAGTTTACGCTGCCATTTATGACAAAAACTACAACTCTGTAAGAGAAACGAAAGCAGAAATAATTGATTCACAATCTTTTTTAGATGAATTACAAAACCATACAGTTTATTTTTTAGGTGATGGAGCAAAAAAATGTGAAGAAATTATTCTTCATGAAAATGCCGTTTTTATAGAAAATGCATTTCCTTCAGCTAAAGAAATGACTACTATTTCTTTCCATAAATTTAAAAATAAGACTACTGAAGACGTTGCGTACTTTGAACCTTTTTATTTGAAAGACTTTATAGCTACTCAAGAAAAAAAGAAAATTTAAAATACATATTCTCTTTGTTATTAAATTGTTACACAATTTTTAATGTAATTTTAATAAATGATGGCAATAGAGATACTCATCTAAATTTCTTAACTATTCCTTCATTTTTTAAAAACTATTTGTTCAAATACTTTCTTGATATTTGAGTAATCTTAAAGATTAATTAGAATCATAATATTTAGTTTTTGTCAATTAATATTATTGATTAATTAACTGCCTTTGGCCAAGGCAGTTTTTTTAATAATTACGAAACATTAAATTAACATTAGTGTTGGTTATTTGCATCGACAAAAACTAATACATGATGAAAATTAATTATGTGTTTCTATGCATTGCTTTATTTCTTTGCATGAACATATCTTCACAAGAATCAAATGCACCAAAATTTGGTAAAGGTCTTTTTAATTTAATTGGTAAAGACAGCTCGTTCTCAATGAATGTTAGTGCTAGAATGCAAATGCTGGGCACATCAAATTGGGATCTAAACAATGGTTTATCTAACCCCTCTTCTTCTCTGCTAGTAAGAAGAGCACGTTTAAAATTTAGTGGGTTTGCTTATTCACCAAAATTAAAATATAAATTAGAATTGGGTCTTTCTAATAGAGATATTGGAAAAGCTTCCTCATTTACAAATGAAGCTCCTAAGTATATTTTAGATGCTGTAGTAAAATGGAATTTTTCTGGAAATTTTGTTCTTTGGTTTGGTCAAACAAAATTACCTGGGAATAGAGAACGTGTTATTTCTTCAGGAGACTTACAACAAGTAGATCGTTCTTTATTAAATAGTAGATTTAACATAGACCGTGATATGGGGTTCCAATTGAGACATCACTTTAACCTCACAGATACGTTTATTGTAAAAGAAATGTTTGCAGTGTCCCAAGGTGAAGGCAGAAATATAACTACCGGAAATTTAGGAGGTCATCAATACACTTCTAGGGTTGAATTGTTACCTTTTGGGAAATTTGCTAGTAAAGGAGACTATAGGGGAAGCGATTTAAAGTTTGAACCAACACCAAAATTAGCTCTGGGTTTTACATATGATTTTAATAATGATGCGGTAAAAAACAGAAGTAATCAGGGATCTTATATGACAAACGATACTGGTTTTTATTCAACAAATATTTCAACAGTTTTTGTAGATGCAATGTATAAGCACAGAGGTTTTTCTGTAATGGCTGAATATGCATACAGAGATGCTGAAGATGCTTTTGCTAAAAATTCTGATGGAACTTTAACAGGTGATGTAGTTCAGGTTGGTAACGCGTTAAACCTACAAACAGGTTATTTACTGTCTAAAACCCTAGAAATTTCTGGAAGGTATACTAACATAGATTGGGATAGTGACATAACTGGTAAAGGAGCAGAAAACCAATACACTCTTGGTTTATCTAAATATATTGTTGGTCATAAATTAAAAGTTCAAACGGATGTGAGCTATTTAGACTTGGCCTCAAAAACAAATCAATTAATGTATAGGCTTCAAGTCGATATTCATTTTTAATAATATAACATAACGGTAACATTCATAAACGAAAGTCACTGTAAATTCGTAATAAAATAAAAACAAGAACATGGGAGATCCATATATTTTAATGTTAATTGCCTTAGCTATTTTAGCTACGGTAGACTTAGTAGTAGGAGTTAGTAACGATGCTGTAAATTTTTTAAACTCAGCTATAGGTTCTAAAGCAATAGCAATAAGAAACATCATGATTATTGCAAGTATTGGGGTATTCTTTGGTGCCATCACCTCTAGTGGAATGATGGAAGTAGCACGTAAAGGAATTTTTAACCCAGGAATGTTCATGTTTCAAGACATTATGTTCATTTTTATGGCAGTAATGATTACTGATATTTTGTTGTTAGATGTATTTAATACTCTGGGGATGCCAACCTCTACAACAGTTTCTATTGTGTTTGAGTTATTAGGCGCTGCTGTAGCCATTTCATTAATAAAAATTTCACAAAACGATGCAGAATCAATTAGTGCCATTTGGAATTATATTAATTATGAAAAAGCATCTTTAATTATTTTTGGAATTCTATTATCTGTAGTCGTCGCATTTTCTGTAGGCGCACTTGTGCAATTCGTTTCTAGACTTATCTACTCTTTTAACTTTGAAAAAAGACCTAGTTATATTAATGCACTATTTGGAGGATTTGCTATTACTGCAATTACCTATTTCATCATCATAAAAGGAATGAAAGGAACTCCGTACTATAAAGACGTAAAGTATTTAATTGAAGACAATACCCTGTCTATTATAGCAGGAAGTTTTTTGTTATGGACAATAATTTCTCAAGTATTTATTAAGTTTTTTAATTTAAATGTATTGAAACTAATTATTGGAATTGGTACTTTTTCATTGGCTATGGCTTTTTCTGGTAATGACTTAGTAAATTTTATTGGTGTTCCAATTGCTGCATGGAATTCATATGAAGCTTGGAGTATATCTGGTGTAGAAGCAAATGCGTTTTCTATGGAAATATTAGCTAAAAAAGTGCCTTCTAATGTATGGTTACTTTTAATAGCAGGAGGTATAATGGTAGTAACCTTATGGACCTCTAGCAAAGCACGAAATGTAATCAAAACAGGAATAGATTTATCTCGTCAAGGAGAAGGTCATGAAAAATTTCAGCCAAATCCGTTATCAAGGTTAGTAGTAAGAGCATCTATGGGAATTAATGCAGGATTAACCTATGTATTGCCAGCTAAAACAATTGCATTTGTAGATTCTAAGTTTCAAAAACCAGTAATTGAATTACCAAAAGACAAAACCTATGAGTTACCTGCATTTGATATGGTTAGAGCATCTGTAAATCTAATTGTTGCTGGTATTTTAATTTCTATTGCTACTTCTTTAAAACTTCCGTTATCTACTACTTATGTAACATTTATGGTTGCTATGGGTACCTCTCTGGCAGACAGAGCATGGGGAAGAGAAAGTGCTGTTTATAGAGTTGCTGGTGTTATTAATGTAGTGGGAGGTTGGTTTTTAACAGCCATTACTGCATTTTTAGCTGCTGCACTAGTAGCATATCTTATTAGTTGGGATATGGTTATGATACCTGTACTACTAGTTCTTGTAGCCTTCTTAATAGGAAGAAATACTATCATTCATAGAAAGAAATCTAAAGAAGTAAAAGAACAAGAATATATAGAAAGAGCAGATTTAATAACTATTAATGGAGTTATTGAAGAAAGTGCAGATCATATATCTGGTGTTGCTAACCGTGTAAATAAATTATACACCAATGTAGTTAATGATTTATCTAATCATGATTTAAATAAATTACGTAAAACAGATAAACACGTTGGAAAATTAAACGAAGAAATAGATAATTTAAAAGATGGCGTATTCTATTTTATAAAATCTTTAGATGACACCTCGGTTCAAGCAAGTAGATTTTATATTTTAGTTCTTGGTTATTTGCAAGATGTTGCACAATCTATTAGTTATATTTCTAGGGCTAGTTTTAAACATGTAAACAACAATCATAAAAACTTGAAGAAAGGTCAGTTAAAAGACTTAAAAGGAATAGACAATCAGCTAACCGAATTGCTTGGACAAGTTAGTACGATATTCGAGTTAAGAGCTTTTGATGATTTAGAGGATATATTAATAGAGAAGCAAGCCTTATTAAAAGATGTTTCTAACTCTATTGAAAAACAAGTCACCAGAATAAGACAAGAAGAATCTAGTCCAAAAAATACTACTTTATATTTTAGTATTTTACTAGAAACACAAGATCTAATTACTGCTTTAATGAGCTTGTTACAAACCTATGAAGAATTTCATATTACCACTAGAGAATTAAATTAAGTACTAAATCTCTTCATAAGTATAAACCCAGGTCAAAAACAAGGCCTGGGTTTTATATTTCTTGATTAAGAGATAGCAGCACCATCCTTAACTCCATGAAAGAATATGATTTATCTACATTTTCTTTTAAATGAGTTAAGTTTTTATACTCCACTGCCTCTATTTCTTTCCTCATTTTTTGATACCTTTTTAAAGGTATTAATTCCAAAACATCTATCTCACCAGACGGTATATAACTAGCCAGATGACTTTCTATAGTCCCAGTTGTTAAACTTCTTTCTGTCGCAATTTCCTTTACAGACAAGCCTTTTTTAAATAACTCAAAAGAAATTTGTTTGGTAGATTTTTTATCCTCTTTTTTTTGTTCATTAAAAGTATTAATCCCATTCTCTTTGCAATACAATGTTATTAATTCAAGAATTTCATCTCCATACTTTTTAACTCGTATTTTCCCCATACCATTTACTTTTAATAACTCTTTTTCTGTTCTAGGTAAACTATCGCATATAGCGTATAAGGTGTCTTGTGTGAAAATTTGAAAATGGGGAATATTTTCTGCTTTAGAAATATCATCTCTAAGTTCTCGTAAGCCAAGAGCTAAAATGGGATCTCTTTTTGAAGATAATTTTTTCTTTTTAGATGGAGCTGTTTTTTGAAGAACAGAGGCTGCTCTTACCTTTAAGTAAAACTGTACTTTAAAGCCCTCAGTCATTTTTTTTAATGCAAAAACTTTTTCGTTTAATACTTCCTGTAACTTATCAAACTGTGTTATAAAGTCTTTTTTTACAGCTTTATTGTCTGAAGAAAAAGAGAGGTTCGCTATGGGTTGCACTATGTTTTTAATGCTTTCAGTCAAAAAATAATCTACTGCTTTTTTAAAACGTTCTTGAATTTGAGAACTGTTTTCGGGTAAAATCCCCTCTTTAGAAATAGTGTGTAACTGATTTTTAAAACCATTAGAAACTTTCATTAAAGCTACAATTCCGTCATCTTTGATGAGTTGTAAGTGTTCTATGACATCTCCTTTAATACTGGTTCTATTCTTATAATAAATATCTATTAACCTGGTAACAGGGTATAAAAAGGGTTGGTAATCAAATAACTCTGAAATTAGATTGAGTTGAAACTGTATTTCGGAAGCGGTTAAAATAGATTCATCTGGGTGATTTTCTTCAACTTCTTTACTAAAAATTTGTACTGTATGATCATTAATAATAGCACTACTAGAAATAGGTGTTTTTAACACCAAGCCTTCAAGAGATGTACATCTACTCAAAGCTACATAAGTTTGCCCATGTGCAAAAGAAGCCTCTGCATCTATAATAGCTTTATTAAAAGTTAACCCCTGGCTTTTATGAATAGTAATAGCCCAAGCCAAACGTAAAGGAATTTGAGAAAAAGATCCTACAATATCTTCCTTTAACTCTTTAGTTTTTTCATCAATAGAATAATTAACGGTATCCCATTGTTCTTTTTCCGTAACAATTTCGTCAATTTCATTGGCACATTGAACGGTTACATTTTCCCTTGAAATAGCTGTAATAATTCCAATTTTACCGTTGTAATATCTTTTTTCTGGTGAAGAATCATTTTTAATAAACATCACCTGTGCTCCTACTTTGAGTGCTAATTTCTCATCATTAGGATATGCATTTTCGTTGAACTTCCCAGACACCTCTGCTTTAAAGAAATAATTTTTTGTTGTAAGCTTATTTAGCTCAGAATCATTAATTAAACTCGCTCTATTATTGTGAGTAGTAAGCGTAATATACTCCTCGTCTTTATGGGGAGAAAATGCAGGTTGGTATCGATTATTTAAAACCTTGGCAGAAGTTTCTGACAACTGATCATTTCTAATCTCATTTAAAATCTTGATAAAATCGGCATTTTTTTGTCTATAAATATGTTGCAATTCAATAGAAATAACTGCTGCTGCTTGATAGGCTTTTGCACTAAAAAAATATATGGTATTGTAATGCTCTTTTAACAAACTCCATTCATTAGGTTTTACAACAGGTGCCAATTGTTGCAAATCTCCAATCATTAAAATTTGTACACCTCCAAAAACCTTATGCTTATTTTTATACCTTCTTAACACCTGATCTATCCCATCTAATACATCTGCACGCACCATACTTATTTCATCAATAATCACTAAATCTAATGATTTTATAATGTCTATTTTAGTCTTAGAAAATCTGCGTTGTTGGTTAGAGGTATGTGCAATTTGGTTAGGTAAAATAGGTCCAAAAGGCATCTGAAAAAAAGAGTGAATTGTAACTCCTTTAGCGTTAATAGCTGCAACACCTGTTGGGGCTACTACTACCATTCTTTTGAGAGATTTTTCCTTTACGCTATGTAAAAAAGTAGTTTTACCTGTGCCTGCTTTACCCGTTATAAACAAGTTTCTATCGGTGTTCTCAATAAATTGGAGAGCAAGTTCTAACTCAACATTTTTAGGCATGGTAGCTTTTTAAAAGCAAGATACTTAATATAAAAGGCTTTTTAAATAAAAATCCCAAGCAATACTGCCTGGGATTTTTTATATAATTTAAACACCTAACTTACATTTCTAATGCTTTGGTTGGGTTGTTATCCATTAATAACTCTACTGGATTTTCTAGTGCTTCTTTTACCGCTACTAAAAATCCTACAGACTCTCTACCGTCTATAATTCTATGATCATAAGACAAAGCTACATACATAATAGGCTGTATCACTACCGCCCCATTTACAGCCATAGGTCTATTTACTATATTGTGCATCCCTAAAATACCACTTTGTGGTGGATTAATAATTGGCGTAGACAACATGGAGCCAAAAACACCACCATTGGTAATGGTAAAAGTACCCCCTGTCATTTCATCTATTGTAATTTGTCCATCCCTTGCTCTTATTGCTAAACGTTTTACTTCACTTTCTACACCTCTAAAGGTCAATTTTTCTGCATTTCTAATCACTGGCACCATCAGACCTTTTGGTCCTGAAACTGCTATAGATATGTCTTGAAAGTCATGTTCTATCTTAAAGTCTCCATCAATCATTGAGTTCACGTCTGGATACATTTTTAAAGCTCTTACAACGGCTAATGTAAAGAAAGACATAAATCCTAAACCTACTCCGTGCTTAGCTTTAAAATCTTCTTTATACTGGGCTCTTAAATCAAAGATTGGCTGCATGTTTACCTCATTAAAGGTAGTAAGCATCGCTGTTTCACTTTTTACAGCTACCAAGCGCTCCGCTACTTTTCTTCGTAGCATAGACATTTTCTTTCGGGTTGTTCCTCTTGCACTATCTTCTGGCATTGTACCCATTGATGGAACTGCTTTTACAGCATCTTCTTTTGTGATTCTTCCAGCTTTTCCAGTTCCTTTAATTGAAGATGCCACTATGTTTTTTTCTGCTAAAATTTTCTTGGCTGCTGGCGATGCTGTTCCTGTTGCATAGGTTGAAGTAACTTCTTCTTTTACTGGAGTAGCTTTGGGTGCTTCATTAACTGAAGTTGAAGGTGGTGTGGCAGATGAACCCTCTGGTTTTTCTGCGGCAGTGTCTATTAAACAAACTACAGCTCCAACAGCAACAGCATCTCCTTCTTCCGCTTGTAGAGTAATAATTCCGCTTTCTTCAGCTGGCAACTCTAACGTAGCCTTATCAGAATCTACTTCAGCAATAGGTTGGTCTTTTTCTACATAGTCTCCATCCTCAACTAACCAAGTTGCAATTTCTACTTCTGTAATAGATTCTCCCGGCGAAGGAACTTTCATTTCTAAAACCATAACATCTTATCTTTTATATAGAACTATTTGCCGTAATTGCAATCAATACATACCCGACAATAATTAAACACACGAGCCACCAATATTTCTTTAACATTGATTTAGTCCACTTATTTGAACCCCATGAATCTAACATAATATGATCTATTTTGTAACTTAAATAATATAAATGAATTACACCTCAAATTTAATATTATAATAAAAACCTACCCAACCTTTTTGTAGATATTTTTAGTTTCATTCTAATCAATCTTGTTTTTGACAAATTTTTATATTAATCACAAAAAAAACCCGCTCAAAAGCGGGTTTTTTTTAAAAATCAACATTTATTTCAATAATGAGCCATTGTAATACATGTATCTTTTTGTAATTTTTCCATCGTCATTAAAATCATCCATGAAAAGTACTTTTAAAACAATTTTCTTTGCTGTTTTGTTATTAGTCATTCTCATATTCCACCAAGATTGAACTACTTTAGATTCTCTCCAGTCGTATTCTAAATAATCTGGGTATCCAGATTCATCAAGAGCATCTAGAGTCCAATCTGAAAAAATCACTTTATCTCTTTCTTTTCCTTGCTCTAATGTTAAAGTTTCAGGTTCATTTATATCTTCTATCACTGCGTTTTCATCAAAATAGCTGTAGGCTTTTTCTCCATCATTATTTAAAAATGCATACATTAATTTTCTTACTGTATTAATATTTTCATGATTTATATAAATCTCCCCATTTTTTCTATCGTTACCTGGCCATGCATCCCATACTCTCCTATAGTTACTGCTATCAGTATAGTCCATTACAGATATAATTTTAGTAGCATCTTTGTTTAATCTGTACAGCCTATGTACAGGCATGTCAAGTTCAACACCTGTTTGCTTATGTACACCGTAAATTCTTTCCCAAGTTTGAACCCATGTTTGATCACCTTTGTATTCAATAGCGTCTGGATATGCTGGCTTATCTTGAGTAATTTTAAAATAGTCAATATTTGTATTCCACCACTTAGATTGCCCAATAAAATTATTTTTTGGAGTTCCTTTTTGATCTTTATTTGAAGAAAGTGCATTGTATGATTTAAAATCATCTTCCATCATAGAAGATAATTTTTCAACATCTGCTTCCACATAGGCTTTATTAAAT
>Ga0228615_1001367_pt1 | contig 12229 bp, 10 predicted proteins | sample 16DmetaG_FD_190530 | JGI IMG/M metagenome (GOLD analysis project Ga0228615, IMG submission 190530) | Seawater microbial communities from Monterey Bay, California, United States - 16D | ecosystem: Environmental > Aquatic > Marine > Coastal | place: USA: California | collected 2016-10-17
TGGTGGAGCATCCATAGGTGGCATTGGCGGCATGTCCATGCCAGGAGGTGCTGGAGGTGCTTCCATAGCAGGCATTGGTGGCATCGGAGGCATGTCCATACCAGGTGGAGCCGGAGGAGCGTCCATAGCAGGCATTGGTGGCATCGGAGGCATGTCCATACCAGGTGGTGCAGGAGGTGCATCCATTGCAGGCATTGGTGGCATCGGAGGCATGTCCATGCCTGGTGGTGCAGGAGGTGCGTCCATTGGTGGCATTGGTGGCATTTCCATGCCAGGTGGTGCCGGAGGTGCTGGAGGTGTGTCCATACCAGGTGGTGCAGGTGGCATTGGTGGCATAGGCGGTAATCCAGGTGGCATAGGTGGTTTTTCTTCGCTCATTTTCATTTCCTCCGGTTCGGCTGCTCAAGCAGCAACACCCCCATACTCAAAGAGCACATAACCGTTCTCCCCCATAGTTTTCAAAAAAAGTGCAGTTTGTCTTGTGAACCATGATGAACTCCATCATCTTGATGTAGGGTGGTTTGGAGCATCGTACATGGTCGGAATGGATAGTGGCACACCCCCAGTGCTTTTTGTGGTAGGAACAGCCGGTGCGGGAAAATCTTCGCTAGTAACTTCTTTTCAACGCTGGTCACGGTTTTTGGAGACTGATGCTATTGCTGTCAATCTTGATCCTGGAGCTGAACGGGTTCATTATGATGCAGAATTTGATGTACGTGACTTAATTTCACTAACCGAGGTGATGGCAGAGTATGACCTTGGCCCAAATGGTGCACAAATTCTAGCAGCAGATTTGCTTGCCGCTCAAGCAGGTGATGTTGCAGCTCAACTTCACACTTTGACCGGAGAAGTAATGATTGTTGACACTCCTGGTCAAGTCGAACTCTTTGCCTTCAGGGAAGCGAGTAACCACCTCATTGAAGTTCTTGGAAGAGAGCAGTCTGCAATAATTTACCTGTTTGACCCCATGCTTTCCAGATCTCCTTCAGGTTTCGTATCTCAAATGCTTCTATCCAGTATTGTTGAATTCCGTCTCGGTTTGCCGACCAAGAATTTCCTTTCAAAGTCCGATTTGCTCGATCCAGAGGAACTTGAGAAAATTCTTGAATGGTCCGAACGGCTTGAAATTCTAGAAATGGCCCTCTATGACGAAGCAGGTGGTCAAAGAACAGAATTTGCAATCAATCAACTTCGAATGATGCAAGAATTCGCACAAGCACCGGGGCTAACACCTTTATCTTCGGAACTTGAAGAAGGACTAGCAGACATTTTGACATTCGCTCAAGCCCTCTTTGGTGGAATGAGTGATGCACGAGACGGTTTTGCTAGTGACATCGAACACGAAAAGAACTGAAATGGTAGACCCTTCATAACCCTTAGAAGCCTCCTTTCAATGGAGGGGTTATGGCACAACATCTGCTGGCAATCGACGATGTCGAGGAAGACTTCGAGAAAATTTTGAAATGGGCTATTGAATTCAAGAGACTATGGAAACAAGGCGACGAGGTCGCTCAAAACTTCATGCCTTTGGATACTTTAGCCATTGGCTCGATTTATGAAAAGCCTTCAACACGTACTCGGGTTTCTTTTGAGGTTGGGATAAACCGTCTAGGCGGTTACCCTTTGACGCTGCTAAAAAACGACATACAATTGGGTAAGTCAGAAACCGTCGGCGATACATCACAAGTTCTCTCACGTTTTTTGGGTGGAATGACTTATCGTTGCTTTTCTCATAATGATGTAGAAGAATTGGCAAAACATGCCGACGTTCCGGTGATTAATGCTCTTTCAGACAAGCATCACCCTTGCCAAGCTGCTGCGGATTTAATGACCGTGCTGGAACATTTCGATAATACTGAAGACCTCAAGGTATCTTGGGTTGGAGATGGTAACAATGTTCTACACGACTTAATGCTGGCTTGTGCCATGCTCGGAATAGATATTCACTATGCGGTTCCCGAAGGATATGAACCAGACGAAGATATAGTTCAAAGATCTGAAAAACTTGCATCTAAGAACGGCAGCAAAGTGATCATGACCAATGACCCCATCGAGGCTGTAACGGATGCGCATGTTGTTTACACAGATGTATTCATTTCGATGGGCGAGGAACACTTGAAAGATAAAATCAAGTCGTTTGAGGGCTTTCAAGTGAACGAAGAAATGACTTCACACATGGATGCAAAATGGAAATTCATGCATTGTTTGCCTGCGCATCGTGGCGATGAAGTCACCGACTGGGTCATGGACCATTCTCAATCAATTGTTTTTGACCAAGCTGAAAATCGAATGTGGGCGCAGATGTCCCTTCTTGCTTACTTCATCAACGACGGTGCTTGGGATGCAATGGGCGAGTTCATGAATCTCGAGTAATCAGAGATAGATGGTGAGGAGGAAACCCATCAATCCAAGGAGCATGGCGATTCGGATACGTGCAGAAACCAGTACGTCATTCCCATTGAAGAGTGGTCCATTGAGTGTGATGAGTACAAGTATAGCCGGTGTTTGTAGAATCAGTTGTCCAAAACCAAAGGGTCCTCTCCAATAAGGAATGTAGAGGCACACGAGTCCGGCCATAATGAGGACATAGGCAAGCATACGTGCCTTTTCAACGCCTATTTTCATTGGAAGAGTAGAACGTTCTCCTGCATCGGCCAAAATGTCCTGACAATCTTTTACGATTTCTCGAGCCAGATTGGTAAAGAACACGACCCCTGCAATCAACACACACAGCAGTGTGATTGAGTCGATAGTGGCAGCACCGTAGAGTATTACCGCTGCAACCATGAGCGAGATTGATATGTTTCCAATCAAACCCTTTGACTTAGTTTCTGGTCCAAGGTCATAAGTTAGCATAAGGGCGACTGCGCAAATGTAGATTGCTGCAAGTGGCCACCAAGTTGAATCATTCTGTCCCAAAGTGTAGACGCCATACATCATGCAAGACCCACTGATTATCCAGAGTCCAACAACGAATTTTTTTGCTCCTGCGACCGTCACGCGTTGAGAAGGTATTGGCCTAGTGGGATGGGCTTGTAAATCAATTGCTGAATCTTTGATATCGTTCATAGCATTTCCAGCACCCATGAAGGTTAAAACCGCTAAAATTTGAAGCGCAATAACGGGAAATTGCTCAGGTTCCAGAGTCCCGCTGAGTCCAAACAATGCGCCAAGCGGGACCGTGATTGCTGCCAGAACCATGTTCTTAGGGCGCATCAACTCAATGTACGCTCGAACATCTGCCGACATGATGTTGCCTGTTGTACAAAGGTCTTGATTCCTTTGTTTCAGGCGCTGGCGATGGACCAAACGCATACACGCATTCGAAATCCACCGACATCCGTTCCTTCATCAAATCCGACTTTAACGAATCTTCGGTCGCGTGCTAGAACATTACCGAGTTGGTTCATCGTTGCACCCCAACGGAATCGCTTGTTGACATGATCGAGAATATCAGTGGTGTTTGCTTCACCGACTTTGGAAAGGTAGGTAGAAATTTCCTGACGCAGGCGTTGAGTTCTTCCCATCAAGCCTCACCTCGTATAGCATTTTGACTGCGGCGTGTGAGTCCCGCAACGGTCGTGCTCACCAGAGCTGTGTTTGAATCGCCTGGGCGATGCCAAGGTTGCCACCCTACAGCGGCAAACCGAGATGGGAGTTTACCGCTGGGGTGGGCATAGAGTGTTGTTGACTTCTGAGACCAGTCGTTCTTTTCGTCTAGGTTTACACTCGATGTGAGTTGACCCAAACTTAGATTTTCAAGGGAGTTAGCGTTCTTGTGCATGAACCAAACTCGATGCCACCAGTATATGAAGCGAGGAAACACCCCTCAATTGAAAGTTAAGACTCTATCTGCTTTGCAGCACCCCCTTTTTCACTTTCAACTTTGAGTTAAAGTGAACTTAAATTGAGCAAAGAGTGGTTTTTGTGCAATGTTCGTAGTCCGTGATGGCTAAATACGGGATGACGGTGGCACAAACACCCACGCTCGTATAGTGTAGTGGCCCATCATAAAGGACTCTCATTCCTTTGACCCGGGTTCAAATCCCGGTACGAGCACTCACAGTTAACTCTTCTATAGTTTCATGATTCGAAACGTTGCCACTCTGAATTGGAACCTTCATTGCGATACCATGAGGTTTCTTGAGCGTCTGTATACCACTCGTATCCGTTTTCATCAACGTGACCCGAGTGTTCAGCGGGAAGTGAAGATTGCATTCCATCATCTACCGCTGCTTCTTGAGAGGACAACCACTGATCGCCATAATGTATCCATTGCTCCATAGTCCATCCATCTGGAATGCCTTCTGCTGGCAGAGCTGGTCCGGGGTTATGCACTGGGAACTTGAGTTGTTCAGTCGAGGGAATCGTGGCTTCGGATGAATGGTCATTGGTAGATGTTCTGGATCGAATCATGAGGGCCACGAATCCGGCCCCAATCAACGCCAGAGCAATGGCCAGCCACATTGCATAGAGCGATATGAAGACAGAGATCTCCTCTGTAAGACTCAGAGGATTACCATTGTCTCCCAGACCATCACCGTTCCTGTCCACCCACTCATCGGGATCCAATGGAAAGACATCCTGTGAGTCAGCAACACCATCGTTGTCATCATCATCATCGGAATTGACAGCAGTGTCATCATCCACCAGTCCGTCTTCATCCGAATCTGTCCAGCAATCTGATAAGGCGGAAGAGGTTGTTCCTGTAGAGTTGTATCCAACATGTGTGAAAGTGAACGCGGGACATTGAATTCGTTTGGTTCGATTCTGGCCATCAACATAGAATCCGAGTCCTGCTTCATCGCAGAACGTTGAGCCTGATACATTGCTGTACATACCAATGGGACATTCGTTCTGATGGCTCTGGCCGGTTTCATTAACGTAGAATCCTGGGTCCGCATGCAAACACTCCGTCAGTCCGGTACTTGGTTGATAGGTTCCTCGGTTGCAAGGTGTCTGTTCAATCGAGGCAAGCGAGGGTACGACATGTCCCTCGTCTGCCGACAAGCATGCTCCTTTCCCCTGAGATGGTTGATAGGTGCCTGGCTGACAAGGAATCTGTTTGTAGGGAGGTGCTTCATGGGATGAATTGCTGTAATGACCTGCTCCAGCTAGGATGCAATCCGAAATATCGGTTGCACCAGATTCCGAGTTGTATGTACCAATGGGGCAAAGGGTTTGTTCGATCTGCCCTAGTCCATTTGAGGCATTGACGAAATAACCGAAATCAGCCTCAAGGCATGTATTCATGTCAGTTGAATTGACTTCCGGGTTGTAGGTTCCCATTGGGCAAGGTGTCTGTGCTGATTGTGCCAGACCTGCGGCCAGATCCACGAAGTGACCCTTAGAAGCACCGTCGCACGATGTTTGACCTATCTCGGCTTGGAATGTTCCCAGTGAGCAAGGAGTCTGTTCAGATTGTCCCACGCCCGCCGTTGGATCGACGAAGAAGCCCTTGTCAGCACCGTCGCACGTGAATCGACCTGTTTCATCTTGATACGTTCCAATAGGGCATGGGGTTTGGTTGACTTGTCCTGAACCCAGTGATTGGTTAACGAAATGCCCGATGCCAGCTACATCACACGAAGTTTGACCTGCATCAGCCTGATATGTTCCTGCTGGGCATGGAGTCTGGTTGGTCTGACCCACACCAAGACTTGAATCTACGAAGTGCCCGGGATCTGCTCCATTGCATGAATCCTGCCTGGGTGAAGGTTGGAAGGTGCCCACCGGGCATGGATTCTGGTCAGCTTGACCGATGCCGCTCGATGCATCAGAGTAGTGCCCTGGGTCGGTATATGAGCAATCATCCTCACTCGTCGAACCATTGTTCGGGTTGTATGTACCGCTTGGACAAGGGGTTTGATTCCCTTGGCCCTCTCCCAGTGAAGAGTTAACGAAGTGTCCTGTTGTTGCAACTCGACAGGTCGTCTGTCCACTGAGATTCTGGAAGGTGCCAACCGGGCACGGTTGCTGCGACTCTGCACCAGAGCCCGAGACGAAGTACCCCGGATCTGCATCAGTACAAAAATCACCCAGAAGGTAGTTGCCAGGCGTGCATATGATGCCCTCAAAGATGTTCAGAACTCCATCACCATCCAAGTCACGCTCCGAGAGGCTGATATTCTTCTCTTCTCCAAGAGCAGGTATTTTGGTAGGGGTGGTTCTGTCGCTGGTGGCACCGTTACCCAGTTGACCATCTCCTCCCTTGCCCCAGCACACAACATCATCATCGTCCAGAATTGCACACGTGTGATATCCTCCAGATGAGATGGCAATAGCACTTCGACCATTGCCGAATGAATTGGTCAGAGAGGGAGTGGGGGCATAGGTGGAAGTCGTACCGTTTCCGACCTGCCCGTAATCGTTGTTACCCCAACATGAGACACTGCCGTTGTCAAGAAGTGCACATGTGTGATCTTGGCCAGCAGACAGAGCTATTGCACTCCGACCTTGACCGAATCCTAGTGTTGGAACTGGTTGGGAGAAATAATTGTCACTGAGATAACCATTACCGAGTTGGCCGAGTGAACCTTCACCAGTACAGGATACATTCCCGTTCATGAGCAGGAAACAAATGTGCATTCGTCCAGAGGCGATGGCAACGACTTCCTGCCCTGATTCAAAGGTGCTAGTCATCGCTGAATTAGGTGTGGAGCCATACCATTTCCCCCAGCAGAGAACACTACCATCATCGAGTAGGGCACAGGTGTGTGTTCCCCCGGAACTTATAGCGACAGTTTTTTGCCCATTCGGGTTGTTGATATTGCTGATAGAATTTGGAGTGGTATGGGTTGATTCGGTACCGTCGCCCAGTTGGCCATTGTTGTTCGCTCCCCAACAAGAGACATTGCCGTCATCAAGGATTGCACAGGTATGTAAAACGCCTGAGGAAATCGCCACCGCTGAGCGACCCGTCCCCAGACTGCTTGTCAAGAACGGTGAGGTTCTGTCGGTAGTGGCACCGTTTCCCAACTGGCCATACACCCCCATTCCCCAACATGAAACTTCACCAGTATCGAGAATCGCGCATGTGTGTTCCCCGCCGGATGAGATTGAAATTGCCTTTCTTCCTCCTCCAAAACCATTGGTGGTGGTTGGTGTTGTTCGATCGCTCAACCCTCCAGTTCCGAGCTGCCCGCTGGATCCTTTCCCCCAACAAGATGACGTTTCATCATCGAGGATGGCACAGGTATGAGCCCCTCCAGAGGAGAGGGTTGTATTCGTGTAGATTGATGCCTCTTGGAAACCAGGTGAATTGAGCAGCGACGATTTTGGGTTTACATTACGTTGTTCAACCTCATCATTCAATGTTGTGAGATCTGCATCCGGAGTGAGTGAATACGACGCTGCAGAGAGACTCATAGTCAGCATCAAGAATGAGTACAAAACTGCATTCATGTAATTCATGGTCATCGATAATTTACATTTACTATATACATTGCTCCGGCAATGAAATTCAGTGAGTTTTTATTGCCTAAACGCTATTGGGCACACTTCAGATGATACCATGGTAAATGCAGATAGTTTTCCGGTACGAGCACCAAAACCAAGGCATATGCAGATAGTTTTCCGGTACGAGCACCAAAACCATGGTATTTGCAGATAGTTTTCCGGTACGAGCACTTTCTATGAATCTGTTCGTACCCATTCAAGAACCATTTCTGCGAACATTTCTGGTTGGTCTGCCCAAGACATGTGACCCGCCTCAGGCAGAATTTGTAACTTGCTTTGCGGCAAGGCTGCGTGAAGATGTTCCGCATTACTGGGATCAAAAAGAACATCAAGTTCTCCCCAGAAAATGAGGGTGGGTAACTCGATTTCGTTAACCCGTGATGCCAGTTCTTTCGCCCGTGTACGAAAGTCCTTGAACCAGTAAATAATTTCTCCAGCACGGCCCGAATACGACCGCTTGTAGTCATCTATTTGCTTTGCATTTGCCTTATTGCGAATGGCCCCAATTTTTGATGTGAAAGCAATAAGAGGTCCTGAACCGAACAGCCCTGTTGTGAAACGCATGAAACTAAATTTAGCCAACATATTGGTCAAAAAGGCAATCTTGAATGGGCCAGGTGCTCCGATGCCATGTCCAACCGCTAGACTGCTGAGACGATGTTTGTGATTGAGTACGTAGTCAAGCGCTGCTGCCATTCCTACATCCGGTGCGATGAGGTGAATATTTTCAAGGTCAAGTTCATTAAATATCGCAGCTAAATGTGCCCCTTGAGCGCTGGGAGACATGTCTTTACGGTCGCCTTCCGAAGCACCGAAACCAGGAAGGTCGATGGCAATGACTCGGCATTTTTCCGTTAGTGCTTTCCAGCAACCTGTGTAACTCAAAATGCTTTCAGGAAATGGGCTCAGCAATACCACCAGCGGTGCATCTAGTGGCCCTGATTCTGCTAGACGAATCATGCGGCCAGCAATGTTCCGTGTCTCTGTTGGAATGCTAACATCTGGGGTTTCAAACGATTCTGCCTTTTTACGGGCTCGCTTTACTTTTCGCCACTCGGGTGAAAACAACAACAGCGAAGCAGCATTGAGTTTATCATAAAGACTAAGTTTTTTCATCAGCAATAACCACCCTTCGTGTAGGAGTTCCCCACACTTAACCGCTCTCGTCAGTGCCTCTTAAGGAAGCACTAACGCCGGTGTTACTAACACATCGCTTGCAGCGGTTCGGGGTGCGGTCTCGAACAGATTGGCACACGGGCATCGATCAATACAGCCGAGTAATCCTCCTTTGAATTGCATGGTTCCAATTGATTTTGGGACTCACCGTGGTATCTGCAGATAGTATCCCGGTACGAGCACTCCGATACCACCGACGATTTTTCGGAACGAACTGATGAGTTTCCCGGTAAGAGAAATTTGTTCCATATACTCATTCAATCTCCAATCCGCATGCAAAAAGTTATTGATTAGATCTACATACGAACTATATGGCTACAAATTATAATGCAAGGCAACATGCTCCTCCACACAATTTAACAAAAAAAGAGGAAGATTATTGGATTGTTCGCAAATTTAGAAATCTAGCAAGAAGAAGTGGGAATACAGAAGAAAAAATTAATCCAAAGAATTGGAAAATGCCTGCTGATTATGTATCTGAAGAACCTCTTCCTCGCCCAAACCAGGTACCTGTAGTTTTTGTTTTTAGAAATAATTCTGAGTACAAGATTGAATTTTGTAAATTCATGACCCCCTCTAGCACCGCCCCATCAGAGTTTGATTTGGAACACATAATTGTACCATTAAGAGGTTACAATTACAAAGAAATCATTGGCGGCCACGCATTGTTCATTGATCCTAAAGGTGATGGAGAAAACCATATGAGGTATTGCGATCGTGAACATTGTGGTGATTTCATCAATGAAGTGCTAGACGAAGTAGAAAATTACTTGAATATCCATGGCGATGTAATATATGTCTGAGCATCATTTTCGTGAGTGATTATAGAGTAATTCACTTTCTTTTTCTGTATTTATCAGGGATTTTGAATTCTTTCACACCAAATTTACTTACATCGAGGTTGAGAATAAATTGGTTATCATTTGAAGACTCATTCACGAAAGATTCCCAGCCTTTCGTTTCAATTTCTGAAAAAGCCCATGCAATTTTTTTATTGTAAAGGACAATAACATCCTTTTGACCGATTAAAATTGACGCGTAGCCTGCATAAGGGAATCTTTCAGGCATGGTAAGCGTATCCAAATATTCTTTCGTATCCTCATCATATTCGATGAAATCATTCGCTTCCAACAAGACCGATTGAGGGAAATCATGTGTATATGTGAGGATCATTCCTACAAATAATCCGGTTGAAGGTCGTCCATCATCGAATTTACGAATATGGAATATTGGATGAAGTTTAGAGCCAATTGGGTACTTTTCTGGGATTGGAGGTCGTGGTTCAAGAGGATGAGAGTAGATATGGCTCTTCCAAGCTTTCTTCCAATACTTGTGGATATATTCTCGTAACAATTCACTTTCAGGAGGAGGTGGCGACTTCTCTAACCGCTCCTGTATCTTGACTGCCGGGTGTTCTGGGACGTGAACCAAATGATATGCTGAATTACGGCCATTCTTCCGAATCCAATTTGAGAGAATCCAAGTCAACTGGTTGGTTGTGAATCGTAGTTTTGTATGTTTTCCTTCATCGAGAAATACTTGTTCAAGATGGTTTAATTCGAGAGTTGCAATATCATCGTCTGTAAGTTCTGAAGGCATTATTTCAATAATTCTGTTATGAGGGATGTCTTGATCGCTTCTCAGTAAGATTCGGAGATGCGTGTTTTCCTGGTATTCACTGGAGTTCATGCATATGATGTGGGTCTCAAAAATTTCCCTCCATCCAGCATTTACATTTTTGGACATGTTTGGGAAATAGACGCGAGGACTCTTATATCCAAAACTTGGAATATATTCATAACAATCTGGGTCATTTGAGTCGAACTGTTTCACATAATGATCATGGGATTTTACCTGCTCTGACCAACCACATTCAAATTGCTCACTGGGAATCCAATCTTCGATCGATTTCAATACGTACCACAAGAGCACAGCATTAGCGTCATCTGGTTGCTCTAAATTGAATTTCCATAAACCATCAATTTCTGAATTTAAACGACGAAGTGTATCCTCATCTTGGTCTACAGATGTCGATATTTCGTTAAGTAATCCATGAATGAACCGGCGAAGGCATGGTAAAGTCGAATCAATATGTTCCATAATCAATCACGCTCAACAGTTCGCCATTGGCTTTTCTCAGGGGTCGGTGTTAGGATTAATTTTGGTTTGTTTCTACTGATATGACGAGCTACCACCAATTGTCCGTATGTGCCAGCAGAAAATTCAATCGCAGAAAACAATACTTTCTGATCTAACCCTTCGAAATCCAGCATACCTAGGCAGCGCTTGCACCATCGGTGGGCATGCCGATATTCCTCACGTGGAGCAATATCTCGAGCATCTACAATTGTCTTCATACCGAGTTTGGTGCCACACATTGATTTGTTCATTTCCGGTTTAGCGTATCCACCAGTGAGGTGAATCTTTCCTTTTTTATTATCATCAACGACCACGAAAACTCTCGGGCCTGTTAATTCGTTTTTTACATAGTTCATAATAGCCTTACTATCCGAGAGTATATAAACCTTTGGGCTTATATTATATACTTAATATATTTGAGTACTTAAATCTTACATAGAGAGTAATGATGTGCAAAGATAAATTCATATCACCTTATTGTCAAACAGGTATGATGGAAGTGCATTTGACGATGTTCATACCATGGTATTTGCAGATAGTATCCCGGAACGAGCACTCTCAATTGACGCTTCTATAGTTTTAGGCTTCGAAACGTTGCCACTCTGAATTCGAACCTTCATTACGGTACCATGAGGTTTCTTGACCATCTTTGTACCACTCGTATCCTTTACCATCTGGATTGCCTCGAGCCGTAATTTCGGGTTGTGCTGATTCAATACTTGGAAGGGATTTTTGCTCTGCTTGCATTGCTTTCTCAACCATTTGAGTTTGGTCGTGCTGCTGAGGTTCAATGGAAGACAGCGATTGATTCTGTGCCTCAAATCGGTCATCAAGTTCCGCACGAAGTCGTTCCAAACGGATGCCTTGATGAGGACCAAGCATTCGCAGCATCAGTGAGTATTCCCACATTCGGGCAACATCCTCGAGTTCATCTCTGGTTTGTGCTTCCCGCAGCAATTCTTCGTATTTGGCCGTCCGACCGTTTCGGGTAGCGAAACCAAATCCAATCCACATAAACAGTGGAATTCCGCCAAACATACCAATCAAATCCCACGCTCCAAGTCCAACAGCAGTTCCTGGAATCACGATTTCAAAACTATCGACGGGTACATCTGCAGCACCGAAAGGATCGGTTCCAAGTCTTACCTCATCGGTATCCGCCCATCCGTCGTTGTCGTCATCTGTGTCAGCATTGTCGCCTTCACCGTCCCCATCGTAGTCAGCCCATTCTCGGGGGTCATCAGGGAAGAGATCGTTGACATTGAGAACGCCATCATTATCTAAATCACCAGGACTCGCCAGTTTGGGCAACGGGTCTATCGAATCGTTATAGCCATCATTGTCAAAGTCATTGAGAGATGGGTCGGGGTTTGTTCCACTTTGATTGTCTCCAAGTCCATCGCCGTCTTCATCAATCCATTGCGTTGAATCTTCAGTAAATGCATCTGCAAGTCGC
>Ga0228615_1001370_pt1 | contig 12216 bp, 10 predicted proteins | sample 16DmetaG_FD_190530 | JGI IMG/M metagenome (GOLD analysis project Ga0228615, IMG submission 190530) | Seawater microbial communities from Monterey Bay, California, United States - 16D | ecosystem: Environmental > Aquatic > Marine > Coastal | place: USA: California | collected 2016-10-17
AGCAGAAAGTCCTTGTGACTCTGGTGAAACTACTTCCCATGAAAAAGATAAATTTGAACTTTGAGGATTTGGTGAGGGTGCTGGAGTATTTCCACCTCCGCCGCCACAAGAAAAAAGTAAAACGCTAAAGCAAAGAGTAAGGCATGCTTCAAATTTTTTAAAGGCTCTCAATAAATTCTTCAATAATTTCATTTATTTCACTCCTATGACTAAAACTCATGTAATGATCCGCTCCAATAATTTTATGTAATTTAGAACTTTTGACGGCTTCAATTAATTTGATTGAATGACTTATATCCACATTAATATCTTTTGTACCATGAATAGCTATGGTGGGAGAACTTATTTTTTGTAAATCCAAATTCAAATCAAAAAACATTTCAGCATCATTAGAAAATCCTCTTTGCCGTTTTGTAATAGGCCAGATAGTCCAAATCAATTTTTTTAATTCTTTAAAAGAAATTTCATCGCTAAGAATTAAATTTTGATTTGAAACATCTGGAACAACAAAAGATACTAAATTCTTTTTCCCAAATATTTCGGAGAGCTTTAACGAAAACCAAAGGCTAAAGTCAGATGCCGACAGAAAATACTTATCAATTTCTTTAGCCTCCAACCAGGGTCCTGTAAGCGCCTCAAACAAAATAAGACCTCGAGTTGATTCTGGATATTTTATTGCAAATTCTATGGCCGAAGGTCCCCCGCCTGAGCTTCCCCAAATAATTACAGAATCAATACTCAATTCTTCTAAAAGAGCCTTATAAAGGTCTGCCTGTTCTTCAGGTGTTCTGCCAGAGGTTATTGGTGTTCTTAAATAGCCAGGTCTTGAAGGGCTGATAACTTTATATTCATCAAGTCCAAATACTTGATCATAACCCCCTGGAGAACCATGAATATGAAGGATAACGGGTCCTTCGTTTAAAGAATCTGAGTATTCGATTTGACCGAGTCTCGTATCTAAAATTTGACTGTTTTTTTCTAGCTCTTTAAGAGTTAAATATTTTTCAAGGTGAAAAAATAAAAATACTGAAACAAAGACTACTAAAAAAAATAAAAAAATGTACTTTATGAAAATAATAATTTTTTTAACTGACAAAATTTTTTCACAGGATCTTCATACTCATTAAGATTCCATGAACCCCCTTTCTATTTAAGGAAAATAGCTAAAAGGAAATACCTCAAAACGCTATTCGCATTGTTTATGAAAATTAACTTTAAATTAATGTTGCTAAAAAGAAAATCCCCTCATCGAAACGAGGGGATTTGGGGGGGAGAACTTTATAAATTTATTGCTTTATAGGATCAGAAAAAATTAATTCCTATCACTCCTAAATAAAGTATAAAAGAGAGGCAAAAACCAAATCCTAAAGTTCCAGTAACCACTCTATTTATCATCGCTAACTCCTTAAGCTGATGGTTAATTAAGATACTTAGTAGAGAGCTAATTTTTTGAAAAGTTCATTCAAAAATTTAAAACTTTATCTAAGCCACCTATTTAGATCGAGAGCATTATACAACTGAAAAAAAGAGGTAAATTTGATAAAAAAAAGCAAAAAAACTGTTTTTTGCACTTTTATTGAATAATTCTTGATTCAATTAAAGACAATCGATCTAAAACGCGCAAAGTATAGTACTTTAAAGCTTTTTTACTAGATGTAAGACCTAGTTTTTTTAAGGTTTTCCTAAAAAATTATAAGATTTTTCGAATAGGTTATAAAAAATATTTTTTTTATTCTTTTTAAATTATCTGTTTTCATTCATTTCGCAAGGCTTTTTTGTTCTAATAAAACCACAATAAAAAAGGAGATAAAAATGAGACAGATGCAGCTCGAAAAACCTGGTGGATTAGATAAATTTAAGCTTGCTGAAATAGACGTGCCCCAACCTAAAGAAGATGAAATTTTAATTAAAATAAATTCGAGCAGTCTCAACTACCACGATTTGATGTGCGCTTTGGGTTTAATACCTACAGATGATGGAAGGGTATTGCTTGGTGATGCTGCAGGCGAAATTGCTGAGGTAGGCTCTGCTGTAAAAAATTGGCAAGTCGGTGATCAAGTGATGAGTGCCTGTTTTCCTAATTGGATAGATGGTCCACCTCGATACGAATTTCTCAGTTTCATTGGAGATAATCAAGACGGATATGCTGCTGAATATATTGCGATCAAAGAAACAGCAGTCACAAAAATGCCTTCCAAATGGTCTTTGCAAGAAGCAGCTACCCTGCCCTGCGCTGGCTTGACTGCCTGGCGAGCTTTAGTCGATGAAGGAAGACTAGAGTCGGGTCAATCGGTCTTAGTTCAAGGTACCGGAGGCGTTTCCATTATCGCTTTACAATTTGCAAAAGAAATGGGGGCTAAAGTTATTGCCACCACTTCTTCAGAGGAGAAAGCTGAAAAGCTTAGAGAGCTTGGAGCAGATGAAATAATCAATTACAAAGAGTATCCAAAATGGGGAGAAAAAGTTTTGGAAGTTACCAATAACGAAGGTGTGGATCATATTGTGGAAGTTGGTGGAGGGGAAACTTTCAACGAATCTATTAGAGCTGTAAAACTTGGCGGCCATATTGCCTTAATAGGAGTATTGAGTGGGCCTGCGGCTAACGAATTAGTTTTGCCAAGAATTTTCCTAAAGCAAGTTAGAACCAGCGGTATTGCTATGGCTAATCATCAATCTCAAAAAGCAATGGTTGATTATCTGGAGAATTCCAAAATAAAACCTGTTATAAGTGACACTTTTGATCTATCGGAATTAGCAAAAGCCTTTCAACATCAAATTGATAACAAACATTTTGGGAAAATTTCCATAACTATGGAATAAACTGAATAAGGGGAGACAGCCATGAATGAATTTGATTACATTATCTTAGGCGCAGGTTCTGCTGGATGTGTTCTTGCTGGTAGGCTTTCAGAAAATCCCAATCATAAAGTTTGCTTAATAGAAGCTGGTTCTAAAGATAAGGATGTTAGGATTCACGTTCCTGCCTTGTTTGCATACATGGGACCAACCAGCAAAATGAATTGGGCTTTTGAAACAGAACCTCAAAGGGGTTTTGCTAAAGAAAAATTACCGGCAACAGAAGTCGTTTTCGCAGATCCTACTGGTCAAACTCATACTATGAAAGATGTGCCTGAAGAACATCGAAAGGGCTACCAGCCAAGAGGTAAAACTTTAGGCGGCTCAAGTTCAATAAACGCCATGCTCTATGTAAGAGGGCATCGTTGGGATTATGATCATTGGGCTAAACTTGGAAATTCTGGCTGGTCTTATAATGATGTCTTGCCCTATTTCAAAAAAGCCGAACACAATGAATTGGTAGATAATGATTTTCATGGTCAAAATGGTCCTTTGAATGTCATGGCTGTAGAAAATAAATCAAAATATAAAGATTACTTCATTGAAGCAGGAACAAAATTTTATAAAGAAAATCAAGACTTCAATGGCGCCGATCAAGAAGGCATTGGTTTCTATCACACAACACAAAAACAAGGTAGAAGGTGGAGTGCTGCTGCAGCCTATCTTACGCCAAACTTAGATAGGCCAAACCTGACAGTCTTGACGGATACTCAGGTGGATAGAATTGTTTTTGAGGGAAATAGAGCAATTGGTGTGGATTGTTTTGATCAGCAGAAAAATAAAATACATTTGAAATGTCATCGCGAAGTAATTGTTTCTTCAGGAGCTTTTGGTTCGCCGCAAATTTTAATGCGCTCCGGAATAGGTCCAGCAGAAGAATTAAATAAGCACGGGATAGATACGATCTTCAACATTCCTGGAGTGGGGAAAAATCTCCAAGATCACATCGATTACATTACTAATCATCCAGTAGACGATACAGACTTATTGGGTTTTTCTTTTAAATCGATGTTGTATCGTCAGCCCTTCGAGCTTTTGAAATATCTTTTTACTAGAAAAGGTCAAATGACTTCGACAGTAGCCGAAGCTGGAGGTTTTATTAAAACGGATGAGAGTTTGGAAATTCCAGATATACAACTCCACTTTGTACTTGCAAAAATAATTGATCACGGTCGAACAATTGCTTTTGGTCATGGTCTTGGCTGTCATGTCTGTTTGTTGAGGCCTAAATCTACTGGCGAGGTTACCCTGAATTCGAATGATGCTTTTGATTCGCCAAAGATTGATCCTAAGTTTTTTTCTGAGAAGGAAGATATGGACATTATGATTAAAGGTTATCGTAAAATGATGCAAATCATGGATGCGGAGCCTTTAAGACCTTTTACTAGAGAAGTTAAAGATCCAGTTGACATTAATAGTGATGCAGATATTGAAACTGCAATGCGTGCTCGAGCAGACACCGTCTACCATCCTGTGGGAACTTGCAAAATGGGTTCTGATGACATGAGTGTCGTAAATCATGAACTCAAAGTTCATGCGCTGGAAAATGTTCGAGTTGTTGATGCTTCTGTCATGCCAACTTTAATTGGAGGGAATACTAATGCCCCAACCATTATGATTGGTGAAAAAGCAGCTGATATGATCAAATCCTCTTGGGCTTAAAAAATCTATTTAGGTAGACAAAAGGCTTTGCGGGCTTTAAATTAAACCTTCAATTTATTAGGGAGAACAAATGATAAAAACAAAAATTACCGAAATGTTCGGTATTGAACATCCAGTTATTCAAGGAGGAATGCACTACGTAGGTTTTGCAGAGATGGCTTCTGCCGTTGCCAATGCAGGTGGGCTAGGAATTATCACCGGGTTAACCCAAAAAACTCCTGATGACTTAGCTAAAGAAATTGCAAAATGTCATGAAATGACCGATAAACCTTTTGGCGTGAACTTAACTTTCTTACCTGGCTTTCAAGAGCCTGATTACCCTGGTTACATCAAGGCAATTGTTGAAGGCGGAGTAAAAATCGTCGAAACCGCAGGTAGAAGTCCTGAAGCTTATATGCCTGACCTTAAAGGGGCTGGTATAAAAGTCATTCATAAATGTACTTCCGTAAGGCATTCGTTGAAAGCCGAAAAGATTGGCTGTGATGCTGTTAGTGTCGATGGATTTGAATGTGGTGGACATCCAGGAGAAGATGACATCCCAAACATGATTTTGCTGCCAAGAGCAGCTGAAGAACTTTCTATTCCTTTTGTTGCCTCAGGCGGGATGGGAAATGGCCAACAACTTGCAGCTGCCCTTTCCATGGGTGCAGACGGTATCAATATGGGTACGAGATTTATTGCAACAAAAGAAGCTCCAGTTCACCAAAATGTCAAAGAAGCTTTAGTTGCTGCATCTGAATTGGATACCAAATTGATCATGAGACCTCTAAGAAATACCGAAAGAGTTTTGGCTAACGATGCTGTTCAAAAGATTCTTGAAAAGGAAAAAGCTTTGGGCGATGAAATCCAGATCACCGATATCATTGATGAAGTGGCAGGTGTTTATCCGAAAATCATGCAAGAAGGTACCATGGATGCAGGTGCTTGGAGTTGCGGAATGGTTGCAGGACTGATTCATGACATCCCTACTTGTAAAGAGCTCGTTGAAAGAATAGTTTCTGATGCTGAAGAAATTATAAAAAGCAGACTTTCACAATTTGTAGCTTAAAAACTCTAACAATAAATTCCCTAGAAAGTATTTCATTTTCTGGGGAATTTTTTTATGCAATGGCTTTTATGTAGTCGGGTCCTAACCCACAACAACCACCGATGATAGATGCACCCAATTCATTCCATAGATTCTTATATTTAATAAATTGTTCAATGGATAAATTCCGAGGATCTACTTCTACATTGTTGTCTAAGGTCCAGTCGAAGGGCACTCCAAAAACGTTTGGATAACAACCAATTGGTTTGTCCGTAAGTTTGGATAATTTCTTAATACCTTCGGTAATCGCTATTGGATCGGTGCAATTAAAAAGATAAGCATCAGGATTAAAACTTTCAGCAAACTGAAAAGCATCTTCAATGGTTTCTTTGCTTCTTAGTCTGCCACTTTTATCTTCTAACAAAGTCCACGAAAGCCAAATTTTTTTATCTTCCTTAGCCTTGTTTTTTAGTGCTTTTAACACGTTTGAAGTTTCCGCAATTGATGAAACTGTTTCACATAAAAAGATATCAACAAAAGAATTAAGCTCGTCAATTAGTTCTTCATAAATAGGAATGGAATCTTCTTCATTTGGAACTAAATCTGGTCGATAGCTTTCATCAAGAGGCGGTAAACCGCCAGCAATCAAAATTTCTTGATTATTACCATCAGCTACTTGGCGGGCTAGAGCGCCAGCCTTTCTTATCAAGTCTTTCATTAAATGTGTTTTGTTCTCTTTTTGCAGATAACTAGGAATAGTTGAATAAGTGTTAGTGGTGATTACTTGGGCGCCTACATCAACATAAGCCTGATGCACTTCTTTTACTAAATTTGGTGAATCAATTAGAAATTGCGCCGACCATAAACCAGAAGAAGGCTTATTGGTTCGTTTGAGCAATTCATTGCCCATGCTTCCATCTAAAATGATCATAGAGATTTTTCAGCTTCTAGATTGATGTACTTTCTTAATTGTTCAAGTTCATCACAAGAAGTAGGACATAATTCTTTGAGCTTATTCAAATTGACTTGAGCTAGTCCTAAGCGTTTCGTTTCGACAAATAACTCGCCTTGATACTCCAAAGCAATTTTATTTTCAGGGTCTAACTTCAATGCTTTTTCGTAATTGGCTTCTGCTTTCTTGTAATTTTTTAACTTTCTTTGTGTAAATGCATACAACGTCCAACCGTCGGCGTCTTTTGGTTTGGATTTAGTGTATTTACCAAGAGCTCTTAACGCCTTTCGATAATCCTCATTTTTTAGATGATTGGTAGCTTTCTCGTAGAGTTCTGTGGGATCTACCTTTTTATCGTATTTTGCTGAATGCAGTGAAACAGAAAAAAATACAAAGACTATAAGTCCTAAAACTTTAAAAACCTTCATTATTTCTTATCTTCGTTTCAATATTTAATTGCCCGGCTAAACCGGCAACTCTATGTTGAGCACTTTCAATGTAATCAGGATCTGAAATCATTTCCAGCATCGCCTTTCTACTTGGATACATAGCAATGGCAACCTGATCCCAAAGCTCTTCTACCTCTCCCAACATAAGCCTAGAAACATCTGAGCCAAAAATGGGTTTGCCTCCAACTTTTTCAAGATGTTTTACAACTTCTTGACCATAGATTTCGTAAGCTTCTTTTCCGGTAAGACCTGTTTCTCGTTTATCGGGATATTCTGCCTTATCTTTGAATTTCAAAAGATTCACCATAAAGATCGGCTCATCATGACCCTCCTCTAAGAACTCTTCCATTTGTTTTTTGTTTGGCATGACTTTGTTTTCTACTTTCATTTTTTTGCTCCTATAAATTTGAATTAAAAATTTTGATATTTTTTTATCGCCTCTTGATCAGCTTTAGCATCCTCTCTGAATGCTTTCCAAGGTTTGAGATTTAAATCTGGCATTAATCCTTTACCCATTTTTTTGATTTGTTGGTAAAACCAAGCTTGAGCGCTAAAAGCATTAATTGCCTGAATTAATCTAAATGGACTAGTTGGTGATAACCACCATGGGCCAATCGACAAAGTTTTTTCATACTTTGGTAATTCATCAATCTGCCCAGATAATAATTCTTTAATTGCATAAGGATTGGCACAAAGAGGCCTGCCAACTCCGACTATTTCACAGGCTCCATCTGTTAATGCTGCTTCCATTCCCTCTTTGGTTCGAAATCCGCCGGTTACCATCAATGGAATATTTACAACCTTTGCTATTTCTTCTGCATAAGAGAGAAAGTATGCTTCTCGAGCAATAGTACTTTCTTTCCTGTTTTCGCTCCTCCCAGGATTGATACTTACCTTATCCAACCCCAATAGCCTAGGTTGTTCATAAGTTCCGCCGGAAATCTCAATATTGTCTATTCCTGAATCGCTGAATAATTTTGCTACTTGAATGGAGTCCTCTGGAGAAAAACCTCCTTTTTGAAAATCTGCAGAATTCATTTTTATTGAAATTGCAAAATCATTGCCAACTTCTTCTCTACATTTTTTGATAATTTCCAAGTGGATTCTAGCTCTATTTTCCAGTGCTCCGCCCCAAGCATCAGCTCTTTGATTGATATCAGGAGATAAAAATTGAGATAAAAGATAGCCATGAGCAGAATGTAATTGAATGCCATCAAATCCTGACTCTCTAGCAATTTTTGCTGTAAACACAAATCTATTGATGACATCTTGAATGTCTTTTTCAGTCATGGGAGTAGGTTTTCCATATTTTCTACCCGGGATTTTTAATTGCACATCCGAAGGTGACATTGGATTCATATTAATCTCGCCCGGAGTTTGTCTTCCCGCATGGGAAATTTGCATCCATAGTCTACTGCCTTCTCCAGTTGCAGCTTCAGCCCATTTTTTTAACATCGGCATTTGTTCCTTATAAGTATCCTCCTCAATTGCAACATTAGCTGGACCTTCTAAATTATTTCGATGCACTTGGACGTTACCAGTGAGCAAAATACCGATATCGCCTGCGCCCCACATTTTATAAAGCTCAATATGCTTTTCGTTAGTAAAATTATTGCCCAAGGCAATTCGTTCTGTCATAGCAGCTTTGCAAACTCTATTTTTGATTACTTGTCCGCAAGGAAGAGTTAATGGATTGTTAATTTTTGTCATCTTTCTTTAAAATTTGTAAAATATATTTTGACATGCATACTGTCAATAGTTACATTATTTTAGTATATTTACTTTTTCAAAGTATGGAGCATTTATGAGAATTTGGAAAATTTTAGGCGTCATTATTATTGTTTTCTTAATTATTTTTGTTTCATTAAGAGTTCCTTTTGTCCAAGATTTAGTCATAAAGACGGCTGTTTCAAATTTAGCTACAGCCGAAAGTCCGTTCCCTGAAGAAGACGCGCTAAGCGCTCTTATTTGTGGATCAAGATCGCCTTTACCATCGCCTGGAAGAGCGCAAACTTGTGTTGCTGTAAAAGCAGGAGAGGATATTTTTATTGTTGATATAGGAGATGGTGCAGCCGTTAATTTAGGAAAATACAGCGTCCCAATAAATCAAATAAAAGCAGTGCTATTCACTCACCTCCACTCAGATCATATTTCAGACTTGGCCGATCTTCATTTAGGAACTTGGTTGCCAGGTCGTCCAAAAGCACTTCCTGTCTATGGACCTGAAGGTACAGACATAGTAACCGCAGGCTTCGAAATGGCATATAAATTAGACTATAGATTCAGAAATGAACATCATGGAGAGGCACTCGCACCGATAAAGTCTGTCGGCTTTAATACAACCATCGTAGATCTAGATAATCCAATCATTTACAACGAAAGTGGTTTAAAAATAACGGCCTTTAAAGTAACCCATGAACCAATTGAGCCTGCCCTTGGTTATCGTTTTGATTACAAAGGAAGATCCTTAGTCATAACAGGAGATACTTCTTATGATGAAAATATAGCTCTTAATTCTAAAGATGCTGATGTTTTGATTGCTGAAGCTCAAGCCAACCACATTATAAATATTATGCAGACAGCAATTTTAGAACGAAATCCTAATCAACCCTTAGTAAAAGTGCTTGAAGATATAAAGACTTATCACATGACGCCAGTTGAGGCAGCTAAACTAGCTAATATGGCAAATGTTGGACACCTGATTTTTTATCACCTTACTCCAGCTCCACGAAACGGAATCATGGAAAATGTTTTTGTAAGAGGTGTCGATGAGATTAGGACGGATTGGACCTTATCTAGAGATGGAACTTTTGTTGTCTTGCCTGTTGGTACAGAAGAAATAAGGGTCTCTGATTTAAATTAGAAGTTTTACTTTGATTGCATTAAGATAATTATCACTTGGGGAGAGAAAATGAAAAAAAATATCAGCGCTTTAATTTTTACGGCATTATTTTTTATTGGATGTACAGATACTTCATTAGAAGTAGTAGATTTTTCTATTACAGATAAACCTGCACCTAGTCCTAGCAAAGACTATAACGAATTAAGAAATGCCTACTTTGGTGATCTTCACGTTCACACAAGATATTCATTTGATGCTTACGTATTTGGTACCACCGCCTCTCCTGATGATGCTTACAGATATGCTAAAGGGGACACCATAAAGCATGCCTTAGGTTTCGATATGAAGCTTAGAGAACCTTTGGATTTTTATGCGGTTACTGATCATGGCTTTTTTCTTGGAATGATTCAAGCTTGGGCAGATACTTCAACCTATGCTTCTACCCTTCCAGGTGCAGAGATTTATCACAATATAAATGCCCCAGAAAACCAGACTTTAGAGTCTTCTGCATATCGTCTTGGTAGCTTCAGAGGCGCCATCGAAGCAATTGCAAATCCTTACCCTTGGTATCATCCGAAATTAATTCAAGCTTTTCTATCCAATCACATTTCATTAGCGATACAATCTTTTGATGATGAAACTCATAAGTCGTCTTGGGCAGATGTAGCTAGAGCTGCCAACGAACATAATGACCCTGGGAATTTTACAACCTTCATTGGTTATGAATTCACAACTTCTACGGATGTAGAAAATGGTAATTTACACAGAAATGTAATTTTTGAAGGCTCTAAAGCGCCTGAAAGACCTTGGACTAGAATCGATTCTATTAATCCAGAAGATTTGTGGGTATGGATGGATAAACTCAGAGACAAGGGAATTGATTCGCTTGCGATGCCGCACAATTCAAACGGTTCAAATGGACAAATGTTTGAAGTCGAACAATTTGATGGTTCGCCAATTGATAAGGCATATTCTGCATTGCGAATGAGGAATGAACCTATCGTCGAAATGACTCAGGTTAAAGGTACAAGTGATACACATCCTCTTTTATCACCTAATGATGAGTGGGCAGATTTTGGCATTATGAATTCGAGAGTAGGAAGTTTTCCTAGAACTTACTCTTTACCTGCTGGTGGTTATGTAAGGGATGCTTTTTTTAGAGGCATGGTACTTGAATGGGAAGACCGAGGAAATCCTTATAAATTTGGTTTAATTGGTTCGTCCGATACTCATACTGGGGCTTCTTCATACGACGAGTCTGATTTTTGGTCAAAAATTGGAATTATCGATGCTACTCCTGAAGGAAGGGGTTCGGTACCAGTAACTGATTATCAGCAAACGATTTTGGGACGTCAGAGTAATTTTGGTGATACGGGTTTGCCAATTGAAATCTATAAAGGTCAAGAAGGTGATTATTTAGAGTCAGGATTTACTCAATGGGGTGCATCGGGCTTGGCTGCAGTTTGGGCTGAGGAAAATACTCGAGAATCTATTTTTAGTGCCTTGCGAAGAAAAGAGACTTTTGCCACCAGTGGAAATAGGATTTCAGTTCGTTTCTTCGGTGGTTATCGTATGAATGAATTAGACCTAAATAGTGAAAATGTCATCAGTGAGGCATATCGCAATGGTGTTCCTATGGGTTCAGATTTGGTTTCCAAAGGCAGTAATGTTCCTAACTTTTTCGTTTGGGCACAAAGAGCAAAAAATGGAGCTCCACTGCAAAGAGTTCAGATAATAAAAGGTACGATCAATCAATTTGACGCTGAGCCAAAGGAAATTGTTTATGACGTAGTTTGTTCCAATGGAGCTAAAGTAAATCCAATTACAAATAGATGTCCTGATAATGGCGCTACGGTAAATACTGAAACTTGTGAAATACCAAATGATGTAGGATCGGCTGAACTTAAAACTGTTTGGAAAGATCCTGATTTCAATAAAAATGAAAAAGCCTTTTACTACGTTAGAGTTTTGGAAAATCCTAGTTGTCCATGGACAACTTGGGATGCGATTAAAGCAGGATTAAAACCTAGAGAGGACTTGCCAAAAACTTTTCAAGAACGAGCTTGGTCGAGCCCAATTTGGTATATTCCAAATGTTCCAAATCCGGGTGGTGTTTTTACAATTAGATCAATAATGGACAGCGTTCAAGAAACTGAAGACCCTTTAAGTACTAATTAGTATTAAACAAAGAATTACTAAGCATAATGATATTTGAAAATGCTCATGAGATTCTTAAAAAGATAAAACAAAAAGAAGTTTCTGCACAAGAAGTTCTTGAGTCTTTTTTAAAACAAGTAGAGGCAGTAAATCCATCAATTAATGCAGTAGTTGCTCTGGATGCCGAGAGAGCCTTAGAAAAAGCAAAAGAAGCAGACAAGAAAACTGCTTCAAATTCAAAACTCGGTTCTTTGCATGGCCTACCCATGAC
>Ga0228615_1001375_pt1 | contig 12205 bp, 13 predicted proteins | sample 16DmetaG_FD_190530 | JGI IMG/M metagenome (GOLD analysis project Ga0228615, IMG submission 190530) | Seawater microbial communities from Monterey Bay, California, United States - 16D | ecosystem: Environmental > Aquatic > Marine > Coastal | place: USA: California | collected 2016-10-17
AAAAAAATTATTTAATGGTGAGACATTGATAATCGTTTATCAAAAAATTCAAATTCAAGATAATTTTGAGTTAGGTGAATTATTTTATGACATTCATGTTATTTCAAACTATGTGTTAATAGGTCTGATTATAATCCATATACTTGCCGTAATTGTTCATAAATTATTTTTTGATGATAATTTATTAAAGAAAATGCTTTAATTATTTTTAATTATAAAGCAGATCAACCTATCTTTGAATTTTAATACTTTTTTGTAATTTTTTTGAATTTCATTTATTCCATTATTTATTTGATTATTAGAGAGATTAAGAAGAGTGGAAATATATCTATTTTTAATCATTTGAAGATATTTTGTTTTCAAAATCTGTACATGAAAAACAAATTTTTTTGTAACAATCTTGTTCTGATTTTTTAAAATCAAATTGAAGAGTTTTTCATCTTTTTTTAAGGAAATATTCAGTTTTTTGTTCATTAATTGAAATGTCGGTATTTCATTTTTCTTAGGATCTAAGCTTAAAATGATAATTTTCCCATTAGGATTAAGTTTATTTTTACAGATAGATAACAATTTTATAGCTTGTTTTTTTTTTAGTAGATGAATTGTTTGTTTTATTAAGATTAAATCAAAAGTAATTTTTGTTTTTGATACATAAGATAATGCATCAATCTTTTTAAAAATTATCTTTTTACTTTTGTCTTTATGATTTTCTATATCTAAACCAATAGGTTTATTGAGTAGTCTTAATCTATTAGATAAATTTGCTAAAATTTTTCCTCTACCACAACCTATATCTAAAATCCTAGAATTTCTATTTAGCTTTACTTGCTTTAGTATAAATCTATTAAAAGATTTAATGTATTTTTGTGATGACAACCAAGTTTTATTATCCCAGTTTTTTAAAGGACCCATGCAGTATATTTAATTCATTAGTAAATTTATTTAAATAAAGTATTAAAGTTAATCTATGCAAAAATCTTCAATCAAATACATCTTAAAATTATCGATCCCCATATTTTTTGCCAATCTAGCAGTCCCTATGGTTGGCATTATAGACACTGCATTAATGGGAAATTTAGGAAATCTTTCTTATCTCTCAGCAACATCCGTTGCAGCAAATCTATTTTCAATGATTTTTTGGAGTTTTGGATTTTTAAGAATGGGTACAGTTGGAATGGTATCTCAGGCAAATGGAAGAAATGATTATTCAGAAATATTAAATATTGTTATTCGAAATCTTTTATTTGTTGCATTAATTTCAATAATAATAATTTTACTTCAAAATTTTATATTAAATTTAAGTTTAAAGATTTTTGATTTATCTGAGAGCACCAAAGACCTTTATGAACAATATTTTAGAATTAGAGTTTATTCGGCACCAGGAGAATTAACATTATATATCATAACTGGATTATTTGTTGGATTACAAAAAACTAAGACTTCTAGCTTTGCTGTTGGATTTTTCTCTCTACTAAATATTTTAATAAGTATTGTTCTTGTTGCAATATTTGATCTAAATATTAAAGGGGTTGCATATGGAACCTTTTTCTCAGCCTTAATTACTTCATCAATTTTTTTATTCTATACATTCTTTTATTTGTCTAAATTTACAAAAATCAAAATTGATTTTGAACAAATATTAAATCTAAATCAAATCAAAAATATTTTTAATATTAATCTAAATATTTTTATTAGAACAATTTTATTAACTTTTTCTTTTTTGTGGTTTACTTATCTTGGAACACAAATTGGTGAAGACTATGTTGCAGCAAACGCTATATTAATTAATCTTGTTTTTTTATCTGCTTTTATATTAGATGCTTATGCATTTTCTACTGAGGGAATAGTTGGATATTCATTAGGTAAGAAAGATCTTAATCTATTTAAAAATATTGTTAAAAATTCATTTATATTAAGCTCGCTATCTGGATTAATAATTTCAATAATCTACTTTTTTGCATATGAATATGTAATAAATCTTATGTCTGACTTAGAAGAGATAAGAAAACTGAGCTCATCTTATGTAATTTGGTTAATCATTTTGCCTTTGATTTCCTCTTTTTGCTATCAATTTGACGGTATCTTTATTGGAGCTTCTCAAACAAAAGAATTAAGAAATGCAATGGTGTTTTCTGTGATGAGTTATTTAATAATTTCAATAGTTTTAACAAAATTACTTTTTAACAATGGAATTTGGATTTCTCTTTGTATCTTTATGATCTTAAGGGCTCTTTCTCTCTTTTATTATTTAAACAAAATTTATCTAAGATTTAAAAGCTAATTTTTTTTTGTAAATATCAGCCCTGATTGACACGAGTATAATCAATAAAACTAAAGGAATACAAGCTAAGTTAATTTCATTCCAACTAAATTTTAAAATAGAATAACCTGCAGTAAGGCTCGCAATGGATTGTATTGAAAAAACCAATACATCATTAAAACCTTGTACTTTAAATTTCTCACTTTCTTTATAACAAAGTACTAATAAGCTTGTTCCCCCAATAAATAAGAAATTCCATCCAATGCCCAATAATACTAATGCGATTAAATAATTTATGAAGGTTTGATCATAGAAACTTAAAAAAATACAAATTAAATAAATAAAAGCTCCAGCATATATAATTAATGAGTGACCATATTTTTTAATTAGTGTTCCTGTGATTAATGAAGGTAAAAACATTCCTATTATATGTGATTGAATAACAATACTTGTTGAGCCTAATGTAAATCCGTGCATTTTATACATGCTAATTGGAGTTGCGGTCATAATAAATGACATTATAGAATATGCAAAAGCAGCAGTAACAATTGCTTGAAGAATTATTGGATTTTGTAATAATTCAAAATAGGATCTTTGATTGCCATTGACACTCTCTTTGGGTTTTGGGTTCTTATCTGTTCTATAAAATAGTAATAAAAAAACTGGAATAATAGTTAGTACGGCTAAAGAAATATAAGATCCTGTGTAAAGATGATCTGAAATTATGTCTTTTGTAAAGTTTGCAACATTAGGACCAATTAAAGCTGAAAGAATTGTTGCAAGCAACAATATAGAAATAGCTCTAGAACTATCATTTTTGTTAACTGTTTCAGCAGCTGCAAATCTATATTGATGAGTAAAAGCAATCCCTGTACCAATTACAAAACACGAAAAACAAAACAAAACAAAATTTTCTGTATAAATTGAATAAGCACCAAGTAATGAAGCTAAACTTGAGTATGTTGAGGATAAAATAAATCCTTTTTTTCTTCCAATTTTACTCATAATCTTTGCTGCAAAAAAAGAAAATACTGCGGTTCCAACAATTGATAACGATGTTGGAAGTGTCGCCAATGAAGCTATTGGAGAAATTTTTAATCCTACAATACCACTTATAAAAACTGTAATAGGTGGTGCCGTAAATGAAAAAACTTGGCAAATAGTTAGAATAATTAGATTTTTATTGAGCACTTTGTTGTTTAATAGTTATTTTGAATTGTTAATGACAAGCAATTCCAAATTTTTTTAATCGCCAGTAATTATAGGGCCAAGGCGTTAAAAAACCTACTATTAACATGATCGGTATTACCCACCAAGTAAGCATAGCTCCTCCAGTTAGAAGATAATCAGTTAAATTCATTGCAACTTCCATGCTAATCATTGAAATAAAGCTCATTCCCAACGCAGTTTTTAAAGCATTTTGGAATTTAAAATCTTGTTTCATTAAAATAATTGTTTCTAAAATTATACTTGTAATTAAACCGTTAATAATTGCTAAAATCATTATTCCAAGAATTGGAAAAGGAATTTTTGTTAATTGAAAAAATAAAATTGTTCCAAAGTCACCTATTGAACAACCTGCAACACACCATAAAGTATTCTTAGCACTAGTTTTCCAAGTGTGTTTACAAGACCAATCAAATGTAGAGGAGTTCATAATTATTTGATATTAATATTATATGATTTTTAAACAAGTATTTGACACTAAAACGTCTACTTATACTTATTTAATTGCTTCGGCAAAAGGTCGCGAAGCTGTGATAATTGACCCTGTAATTGATAATGTTGATGACTACATTCAACTATTAAAAGATCTTGATCTAAAACTTGTAAAAGTAATTGATACTCATATTCATGCTGATCACGTAACGGGCGCATCAAAGTTAAAACAAGCCACAAATTGTACCACTCTTATGGGAGAGCACACCCCTGCTGATGCAGTTGAGATTAAAGTAAAAGACAATGAAATAATAAATATCGATGGATTAAACATTAGATCCATTTATACACCAGGGCATACGGTGGAAAGTTATAGTTTTTTACTAGATAATTATCTTTTTTCAGGTGATGCACTTTTAATTAATGGAACAGGCAGAACTGATTTTCAAAATGGAAGTTCAAAAGATTCTTACCATTCTATATTTGATAAACTTTTAAAATTGCCAGAAGAAACTCTTTTATACCCTGGTCATGATTATAATGGTCAAAAAGTAAGTACTATTGGAAAAGAAAAAAAATTGAATCCTAGATTGCAAGTAAAGAGCGTTGATGAATATATTGAAATTATGTCTAACTTAAATCTATCTAAACCAGAGATGATGGATAGCAATGTTAGTAAAAATATTCAATTAGGTGCTAACTAAATACTACAAATATTAAAAACCAATAAGAAATCAATCCTGATAAAATGGTTGCAATAATATTTTTTGAAAAATAACCAACAATAGTTGCAACTATTGCTCCAAAAATTTTAGGATCATTCATTTCAACAAATGATCCATAATCATTGATAAAAATTGCAGGAAATATAATTGCTGGGAATACTGCTGAAGGAACATACTCCAATACAGCTTTAATTTTATCTCCAAGCATGTCTCTATCTATTAAGACAATCATAGTCATTCTAGTGAAATAAGTTAGTATTCCTGCAATGATGATTGATAACCAAGTCATTTTTTTAACCTCAATATTAATGAAGCTACGAAAAGAGCAATTATTGGTGCAATAATTATATAAGACTTAAATGGAGCATCAAAAAACAACAACGAACTCAAACCACAAGTGATCATAACAATTAAATGATCAATTTTTTTTAAATCTTGAACAACAATAGCTAAAAAAGTGAGTGGTATTGTAAATTGTAAACCAAGTTCTTCAGGAACAAATGATCCTAAGATAATTCCTGAAAGTGTTGCAACTTGCCAACAAATCCACATCGTGCAACCTGTTCCAATTAAATGGTAATGTAGATTTTGTTCTGATTTATTTTTTTTAAAAAATTTATTCGACTCAGCAAACCCTTGATCAACTATAAAATAAGAAATTAATAACTTTTTAATAAATGATAATTTTTCAAGATATTCAGATAAAACTGCACCATATAATAAGTGTCTGGAATTAATAATTCCAACAGAAGTAACAGCAACTAAACTTGATGCTCCACCTGACAGCACTTGTAAAAATACAATTTGGGAAGCTCCTCCAAAAATGATAATTGACATTGCATAAACCAAATATGGATCAAATCCTAAATCAACACCAATAGCACCACAAATAATTCCAAAAGGGATTACAGATAACATATGTGGGGAAATATCTAACATCCCCTTTGTAAATAATTGTTTTTTAGAAAGCATTAAATTGTTTTATTAAAAACAAACTATGTGATCAATATTAATTGGTCTTTTAATTCCAAATTTTTCATCTACTTCATGTTGATGGACATGGTGAGAATGAACAAAAACAGGAATAAGTAAATTACTACCTGTCTTTAGAGTATATATAAAGTTTGTACCTCTAAACTTTCTATCAACTACCTCGAGTTTAAGATTGCTTTTATCATCATGCTCAAGATCTTCTGGCTGGAGTAAAAGCTGAACATTAGATCCCTTAGGATAATGTTTAGTAAAATTTCCTTTGATTGTTCCTAAATCTTTATTTTCTAGACTATTTTCTCCTGTAACTTTTGCGGGAATTAAAATCCCTCTATTTAAAAAGTTAACAACCTCAACAGAGTTTGGAAAGTGATAAACATTATATGGATCATCAAATTGCTTTATTTGTCCATCTAATATGATTGCACATTTATGGCCTAGATAAAAAGCCTCATAAGAGTCATGAGTTACAATTATTGTCGTAATTTTTAATTTACTTAATATCTTTTTTAATCTTACTTGAATTTCTTCTTTAAAACTTTGATCAACATTTGATAACGGCTCATCCAATAATAATAAATCGGGTTGTGTTAATAATGACCTAGCAAGTGATGCCCTTTGGGCTTCTCCAGCACTAATTTCATGGGGGTATTTATGTAAAATTTTTGATATATCGAGCAATTTTATAATTTCCTTAAAACTCAATTTTTTCTTTTTCTTTCCTTTGTTTCTTTCAGCTCCAATAAGAATGTTTTTTTCAACCGTGTAATGAGGAAATAAACTATTATCTTGAAAGGCTAAAGAAACATTACGATTCTCTGGCTCAATATTTTTTTCTTTTGAAGATAATAATTTGTCATTTAAATAAATTGAACCCCTATCAATTTTTTCTAAGCCGGCTATTGTTCTAAGGATTGTTGTTTTTCCAATACCTGAAGGACCTAATATACAAAGAGTTTCGCCCTCATTTTCAATTGAAAAAGAGGCACTCTTAACTTTAGTTTTGCCTCCTATTTTAAAATCAACATCTTTTATTTCTAAGTAATTCTTTCTCATTTTTCTCTTAAGATATATTTAGATGTAAGCATTATAAACACTGTTGCAATTAAAATTAAAAATAATGACGGTACCGCTGCTGCTTCTAATAAATCTTCAGATGCAGATATATAGGCAGTTGTGGCAAAGGTTTCAAAATTAAATGGTCGCAAAATAAGAGTAATTGGCAACTCTCTTATAATCTCTAAGGAAATTAATATAGCAACAAACAATAGTGAGTTTCTTAAAAAAGGAACATGAATATTCATAAAAGTCTTTTTTTTTGAATATCCAAGTAAATAAGAGCTTTCATCAACTGAAATATTTATTTTTTCATAACCTGATTTAATTCCATTAAATGCCAGAGAGTAAAATCTCACAAAATACACTAAAACTAGTCCTAGAACAGAACCTATGAATATTTTTTTAATAGATAAAAAACCTAAACTTTTAACAATATTTTCATCGAACCACGCAACAAAAGTAATAAAGGCAACTGCTAAAATAACACCAGGGATTGCGTAACCTGAAATTGATAAAGTGGACAAGAAATTTAAAAATTTATTTTTAGAAACTCTATTTCCATAATTAGAAATGAGAGAAAAAACGATCAATACAATACTCGATAAAATCACTAAATAAACAGTATTTAATGTTAGTGTAATAACATCTATATCAAAAAAATTTTCAGGAAATTTTATTGTCCAATATAACATTTGACTTAATGGAAATAAAAAACTTAGAAAGAAAATTAAAAAACAAAACATAAATGCAAAAAAAGATTTTTTTCCTGAAAGTTTTGTTTTTTCTTTTTGTTTGAAACCACCTTTTGAATTAAAATGATATTTTGCTTTTTTTCTAGATAGATTCTCAATTATAAAGAGTGCAAATATAAATAATAAAAGAAAGAAAGATAATTGATTTGAAAAAGCTAAGTCATCAAATGCTATCCATGAATTATAAATTCCTGTTGTTAAAGTATTGATAGAAAAAAAATCAACAGCACCAAATTCAGCTAAAGTCTCCATTGCAACCAGTGATAAGCCAGCAACTATTGCAGGTCTAGCTGAAGGCAAAATTAATGAGTATAGAGATTTAAATTTGGAGAAACCAAGACTTCTACCTAAGTCAATCTGATTTTGAGATTGATATAAGAAAGAAGCTCTAGAGAGAATATAAACATAGGCATACAAAGAGAAAGACAGCGAAAGTACTGCGCCAAGTAAACCATCAAATTTTGGAATATTTTTATTATAAGACCCTTCTCCAAAAATATTTGTTAGGATTGTGAATGCCGTCCCATAATTCTCAAAAAAAGCTGTCAACGAATATGCATAAATATAAGGAGGAACTGCAAAAGAGAGAATTAATGCCCATTTAAAAAAATTACTTAATGGAAAACTGTAAAATGAAACCAAATAAGCACAAGAAGTACCTATAAAAAAAGTTAAAATTAAAACGCAAATTAATAAAGTTAATGAGTTAAAAATATATTCTAGTAAAAAGGTATCTTTTAATATCTGATAATAATTAGATGTATCTTCAAAAAAACTAAATGAGACTGTGATAATTGGTATTAGCACTCCAATAGAGACTATCAAAGATGATATGAACCAAATATTTAAATTCTTAAACATAACTTGGTCTTATAATATAAATTTATTTATTTTATAAATGTTTACTTTACTTCAGAAAGGTAGCTAATTGAGTTTTCTGGTGTAGTCTCAACATAAGGATCGTCATCGGATCCAGAATTATTTATACCAGGTTCTTGCCACCATTTTTCAACTATCCCATCATTTATTATGGCCATATATCGCCAACTTCTTTGTCCAAAACCATCATGATCCTTTGAAATTAACATGCCCATATATTTAGTAAAAAGTCCTGATCCATCAGGTATTACTTTGACATTGGAAATATTCATTTTTTTTGCCCAAGCATTCATGACATAAGAGTCATTTACTGAGCAGCAATATATTTCATCTATACCTAATTCTTTTAATTTAGCTGCATTTTTTTCAAATCCAGGAAGTTGTTGAGATGAGCATGTGGGTGTAAAAGCGCCAGGCAAACTAAATATTATAACTCTTTTACCTTTAAAAAAATCATCTGTGGATTTATTAATCCATTTACCACCAATTGCACAAATCGCTTCATCATCAGAAGTATCACCTTCTCTAACTCTAAAAATTACTTTTGGTATTTTAAATCCTTTAATCATAAAATTTAATAAATTTTTTTGTGCCCAAAACTAATTATTAGGAAAGGGTAAAGATCCTAGGAGAAAGATTTGAGCACAATCATTAAAAAGAAAAATATATCAATATTTAAACGGGGTAAGGATATCTAAAACCTCTTCATCATTTATATCTGATAATTTTCTATTATTTATTTTACTATTCATTTTTTCACACTCTGATGAGCATGGTCCACATGTTATCTGACCCTCAAGTGAACCATTCTCATTAGAAGAATTATTTAAACGAAAGTTCAATAAATTCTTTTTCACGTTTGTTATTTCCAACCTGCTGCAGTCATTACTTCTAATGCAGCTGCTTGATTTTTTCCATAACTAGAAACTTTTGTTGTTAGATCTTGATTAAAATCTAATCCTAAATTGTTTACTACTAATGGATTTGGTGAAACTCCTCCTATCATTGGAAACTCAAAAGTATTATTTGTAAAATGTTCTTGAGCTTCTGGTGATAATAGATAATCAACAAGTGCAATTGCATTTGCTTTGTTTGGTGCACCTTTGACTAAAGCAGCACAACTAATATTCATGTGTGTACCTCTGTCTTGCTGATTAGGAAAAAACGCTTTAACTTTTTTAGCTGCAGCTTGTTGTTCTGCACCTTTGTTACCTGATAACATCAGTGCTAAATAATAAGTATTAGCTACTGCGATATCTGCTTCTCCAGCTGCAACAGCCATGATCTGAGCTCTATCATTTCCTTTAGAATCTCTAGCCATATTTGCAACAACACCTTTTGCCCACTCAGCTGTAGCTTTTTTTCCATTATTTTCAATCAATGAAGCTACAAGAGATTTATTATAGATATTACTAGATTTTCTTATTACCAGTCTACCCTTCCACTTAGGATCAGCTAAACCTTCATAAGTTAAGCCAGATAATTCAGCGCCACTTACTCTTTCAGGTGAGTAGTAAATAATTCTTGCTCTTTTTGCTACTCCAACCCAGTGAGAAGTTCTAAAGTTTTTAGGAACTGAAGATTTAATAGTTGAAGACACCAAACCACTTTGTGTCATTCCTTTAGCTTTGAAAGCACCACATCTACCAGCATCAGCTGTGATATAAAGATCTGCAGAAGAGTCTACGCCTTCTTCGATCATTCTTTTTTCAAGAGCTCCTGCTTTGCCGTTAATTAAATTTACTTTAATTCCAGTTTTTTTTGTAAACTTGTTATAAAGCTCTGCGTCAGCTTTATAATGACGTGCATTGAAAATATTTACTTCATTTGCGTTAGCAAAAGCCGAAACAAATAAAGATACAACCAATGCTATAATTGATATTTTTCTCATATTTACCTTACTTTTTATGTTAATTTGCGAATGAGAACTATTCTCAATGCGAATGATTATCAATCGCATATATTGACGCAGTTGTAAAGCCTTTTTTTTACTAATTTGAATTTTTATTAAATTAGGTGGAAATTGTTATTTCCAGTCACCTATTTTGCTAAAAAGGAAGTTTCTAAAAGCTTGAACTCTTGCAGTATTTTTCAATGATTGAGGATAAACAAAGTGAGCTTCTGTTATTGGTCCTTCAGATTTAGGTAAAACTTTTATTACATTAGTTGAATTAGATACTAAATATTCTGGTAAAGCAGCTAACCCTACACCAGACTCTACAGCTAGAAGTAATCCCATTACACTATTAACTTTCATAACTGTTTTTCTTTTTTTACCATCATGCATTCCAAGTTTTAATGCCCAATCAGGATTATAAACTGGTGATGGTGCTCCTTTTCCAAAAGAAATAAACTTATGTTTATTTAAATCTGCGATAGTTTTTGGCATTCCAAATTTTTCTAAATATTTATTAGATCCATAAACATAGTACTTAATATCAACTAATTTTTTTTGAATATAGTTCAATTGTTTTGGTCTTCTCATAAAAATACCAATATCAGCTTGTCGTGTACTTAAGTCTAATTCTTTATCATCAAACACTAGTTCAATTTCAATTTCAGGATTTAATCTCATAAATTCCTGAATTCTAGGTGTTAACCAGTGGGTTCCAAAACTTCTAACCGTTGTAATTGTTAATTTTCCAGTTGGTTTATTTTTTTGATCTCCTAAAGAAGTTTCAACTTCTTTTAGTTTGCCAATTACTTCATGAGCAGTTTTAAAAACATATTCTCCATTTTCAGTAAGAGTTAATCCTCTAGCATGTCTTTCAAAAAGTTGAACTTTTAGATCTTGTTCTAATGCTTGAATTTGACGACTAATTGCAGATTGACTTAGATTTAAATTGACTGTTGCATTGGTAAAACTACCTGCTTCTGCAACTGCATGAAAAATTTTTAATTTATCCCAATCCATTATTTATTTAAATCAACTATTACTCTTCCAGAAATTTCACCTTTTAAAATTTTTGGATAAGTTTCAATTAATTCTTCTAAACTAACTGTTAGAATTGATTTTTCGAGCAAATCAAAATCAATTAATTTTGAAGCTTCTGACCATATAAATTCTCTTCTTTTAATACTGCAATTTGCAGAGTCCATTCCCCAAAGCTTAATTCCTCTTAACATAAAAGGAATTACACTTGTATTTAATTCATTATTATTTGCATTTCCACATACAGCAATAATTCCATTTGGTTTTGTTTGAACTATTGTGTTAGCTAAAATTTTACCACCGACTGTATCTACCACACCATCCCATAAACCTTTATCAATCAGCCTCGGGTCTTTGTCAAATTCAGACCTATTTACAACAGTTTTAGCACCCAATGATTTTAGGTAATCTGCTTTAGAATCTTTTCCAGTAACAGCGGTTACATTGTAACCCAGTTTTGATAAAGCCATCACTGCAACACTTCCCACTCCACCAGTTGCACCGGTAACTAATACGTCATTAACTTTTTCCCCTAATAAAATACTTTCTCTTGCTTGAATTGCAAAAGCACTCATTAAAGAAGTAAATCCGGCCGTACCTAAAATCATTGCTTGTCTACTTGAAAGATCTTTTGGTTTTTTAACTAAAAAATCTGCATTAACTTTTGCTATTTGTGAATATCCACCAAAGAATACTTCCCCTACTCTAAAGCCTGTTAAAATAACTTCATCACCTTCTTGAAATTTAGAATTTTCACTTTCTAAAACTGTACCTGAAAAATCTATACCTGGAATATGAGGAAACTCTTTTACTAATCTTCCTCCATTTTTTAAAATCATTCCATCTTTAAAATTAAGATCTGAATAATCTACTTTAATAGTGACATCGCCATGTTTTAAAAAACTTTTATCAATCGATTTTATTTCTCTAGTAAAATTATCACCCTCTT
>Ga0228615_1001392_pt1 | contig 12105 bp, 10 predicted proteins | sample 16DmetaG_FD_190530 | JGI IMG/M metagenome (GOLD analysis project Ga0228615, IMG submission 190530) | Seawater microbial communities from Monterey Bay, California, United States - 16D | ecosystem: Environmental > Aquatic > Marine > Coastal | place: USA: California | collected 2016-10-17
CCGTGTCAATATAATCTTTACCAACAAGACTGTTATAAAAATTGTCATCATAATCCATAGGAATAGTTTGATAGAATCTTACATTCATATGCCCATTCATATCACACATGTCATCAGAAACGATTACGGATGCACCCTCGGTTGGAAATATATTCTTCATAGATTTATTACTTTAGTTAAAATGAATCGTTAGTACTCGGTGGTTAAAATTATTGTAAGCGAACGTCGTTCCCACTTAGCAGCAACCCAACTTAAATACAAATATATCAATAATTTAATCACACCTAAAAGTGCTTGTATAACTGATGTGTAACCCATTTCTATATTGCACGCTTTAATTACCTCTACGTTAATATTTCTTTTCAATAGCTTACAAACTCGCTGGCTGCACACGACACAACCTAAATCATAAAAAACCATCCAAAAAAGGCGATTGAAGAAACTCCGTTAGCTTCGCTCTCTCCTGTTCTCTTCGTTCTTCTTTATCTAATGTATCAACCGCTAGCGAAGCACTTATAGCCCATTCCACATCAGCTATTATAACTTCGCGTTTGGACATTAGCTGACTGTATGGTTTAGAACGTGCCGCGGATTTTGATCGCGTAGACAGGGCCATTGACTGAACATGAGTCTTCTACCTCGTCCACATAACCCGTAATAGTCGTGCCACCAGCATAGCGCGTACGTAACCTACACCGTTCACCAGAGTCTCTTGCCTCAAATCTGTACACAAGCCCACCCCAAGCCTGAGTTTCCGCCCAGGCAAACCAAGACCAATCAGGGGGGTAATACTCGGTCTTATCAATATCCCAGTTCATGAAATCGTTTAAAAACCTTTTGTTTGCATTGAAACCCCAGTTTGTATTGTTAAGTCTGGGAATATCATGGCGGATTCCAATTGAATATCTGCTTCCTCCAAAATTGCCGGCGCCCATTGAGCGCTCCCGGTCTCTACCAAGGATTGAATCCCTGTGGGTTGCCTCTTCCAGGCTGAGTCCGGCGGTTAAAAGCATATTGGGCTGATTGAGGAATCCCAAACGCAAACTGTTACTCAAGTTAAGTCCATAGCGCTTTCCGTCCCCAGTATTGCCTCGAGCTGAGAGAATTTCTCCATTTCGAGAAACATCGACATTATCTATAACGTCCTTCACGGTTTGATAATACAGCTGTGTATTGATTACTCCCGCATCCTGAGGAAGCCGATATTCCAGATTTGCTTCATAGTTCCACCATTGCATTTGTCGAATATCCGAATTCCCTTCGAACGAATTCTGTTCATCGTCCCGAGAGTCTACGCCCGCCGTGAAGTCACGAAAACTGAGCTGATTGACTATCTTCTGAATAATTCCTCTTAATTGAACAGTTGGTGTGATATCAAACCGATAGTCTACCTTCGGACGGAAGAATGAAAAATCGCGCGTATTTGCCAACGTACCACTCTGGGTTATTGAACTGTCCTCGAGAAGCAGCGTGGTCTCCAGCGTCATCCTCTCATTCATTGACCAATTGTGGATTGTAAAATACTCCAGCCTCATCTCTTCTACCGACCCTATTGAATTAGCTACTGGCGTGAGGCCGCCAAACTCATAGCCGCCATCGACTTCGTTAAGCAATCCAAGTCGCAGAGACGTATCAACAATTGTTTGCGATCTCTCTATACCCGTCTCAATAGATTGATTTTGCGACAGATCAAGAACATATGACGATCGAATTATGCGTTCCTGGTACTTTTCATAGTTGAACAAGTAAAGGTCTTTTGTTTCGGTAGATGCGGCGGGATCAACTTTGAAACGACTGCGTGCGAACTCGTTCTCTTTTTCATTAACAACGACAATAGTTTTCCACCTGCTTTTATTGCCAAAAATATGCATGTAATCGCCACCAACCTCGAAACCGCTCTGATCGCCTGGCTGAGAATCCCGTTCGAAAATTCTACTGGCAACCGTGTTGGATTGATATCGAGTAATAATACGGTCAGTATCGTACTCGACATCATTTCCGGACCAAGAAAAGTTGAGATTTGCAGTATCTGCAGGCGATAGTTCATAACCAAAATTCGCTGTTACTGAAATTGGCCAGCTGTCTGTAGTTTCATCACGGTTTACTGTCTCGACGAGACCCTCATCAATACCGAATGCTCTTTCAAAACCGTCGCGATAGTCATAACGCGGCTCCCGCTCTGCGCTAAGGAAATAATTCAACGCGCCGTACTGTCCTGTCGCCGAGATCTTACCGCCCGGTATTAATGACCCGTCCAAAGCTCGATCGGTGTTCACTTCATAAGCAAAACTCACGCTTGAGAGCGCATCATCCAAGACAACATTGATAATCTGGGCTCCTCCTCGCACATCTAAGTCTCCTGACGTGCCTCGAATAATCTCAATGTATTGCACCTCCGATGCGGGAATGCGTGAAAGCTGTGAATCGCCTTCATTGCTTTTACCTGCTATACGCCGACCATTGATCAACACTTGCTCTCCGCCTGCACCCAGGCCTCTGCCACCGCCTCTGCTTTCACTGCGGCTACCGCTACGGGCGAGCGATATACCCGGAATTCGTTGCAACATGTCGTTGACGGAGTAAGGATTGAATTGGGCAAAGTACTCGGCAGGATAAGTCACTGTAGAATCTTGCGCATTCGAAAGATCCTGAGCTTTGGCGCTATTTACGCTTAGCAGCAGCGCAGCAATGAGACAAGCAGCTAAAGCCAGCCGACGATTAGAAAATAGGGTATTCATGATTCCGTCTCCCAAGAGACTGCCATTTTAGGATTCGATGCATGCGTACAGGGAACAGTTACTCTGACCCGCGCCCTATATGACTGCTTAAACCTGCCATAACTTTAGTGTCAAAGTATTACAAAATGTGTCAGCGTGATCGTATTCAGTGCGTTCTAATGCTTTTAGCTTTGTATCAAAGCTATAACGAGCCCTCAATTATGGTTGGCTCTCTAGAATTATTTCAACAGCTCACCCAGTAAATCTGAGTAAAAATTGCACAGTTGGTAATGTGTGCTGTATTTTTGCCGATTCATCTAGGCACAATATCCAAAACTAACGCAGCTGGCTTCCTATGCTAATGACAACACTTTCTCAGTGGTTTCAACTTAATCAGGAGCTCTTGTGGTTTACAACTATTGCAGTCGATTTAAGTTTTGCCATTATTCTGTTTCGCTTTTTTGGCAGACAAGGTCTATACGCTACTATAGTAATTAGTTTACTACTGGCGAACCTGCAAGGCCCCAAGCTTACCGAAATCTTCGGACTACAAACCAGCATGGGTGTAATCCTCTATTCTAGTATTTATTTCGCTACAGATTTGTTGAGTGAGCGTTACGGGAAAGCAGAAGCAACTCGCGCAGTAATGATTGGCTTTACAGTGAGCATCATCATTATTGTGATGATTAGTATCAGCTTGATGTATTTGCCTGCTAGCGATCTAGAGACTGCAGAACTTGCACAACGCATGCATGCCGCTACTGCAACGCTGTTTAATTTTACACCACGGTTCGTGTTCGGTTCACTTCTTGCCTACCTGATTAGCCAACGATTTGATGTATGGGTTTTCCATCTCATCAAGAAGAAAACTCGAGGAAGACATTTATGGCTACGCAATAATGGATCAACGATGCTATCTCAAGCCATAGACACAATAATTTATGGCGTTGTTGTTTGGTTGGGCGTAGTTGATTTTGCGACAGCAATGCAATTGGCTTTAGCCAAGTACTTTTTCAAAGTAATCATCGCCTTAATAGATACTCCATTTATCTATCTTGCGCGTGACTGGGACGTCCGTGACAAAGATTGGGTTGCAAGCAAGGAATAATTCTCATCAAGCGACCCCGGTGGGTGTTTTCAAGTAGTTTACGAGTGGTAAAAGTCAGTAATATGAGGCTTACAGCCCATGTCACTGCTCCATCAATAACTTACCGTATTCTAACTAAACACTGTGTGGCGAGACGCTAAATCAATTCTGAGATTTCGCTACCAAAAAATGTTCGAGTTGAAGTAATTGATTTTCAGAAAGGGTTCTTCCAACAGGGGCAAAGTACCGAGAGTTAAGATCCTTTAAAGTTACGTTTTCTTTTATTGAATACCCATTTTGCGAAAGAACGCTTTCTATTTCTTCGGCACCGTAGAATGATATCCAAGGTTCACCTACTTTCGCCGATCCATATGTTATTAATTTAGCCCGTTTTTCAGCGTTTGGATAACCCTTCCCAAAGCAAGCCTCAGGGTTTTTATTGAGAAGTTCGCTCGCATAAGATACAAAAAAAATTGAATTAGCTTTTTGAGTAAGCGCAGCCATTTCTTTGATCATTGAATCGAAAGCCTCTTTAGTGATGTACTGCGAGACGCCCTCGAGGGTAAAGACGGTGGACTTGCTTTGATCAAAACCTGCATCCATAAGTTGTTCGGTTAACGACTGGTGACTGAAATCAACAGCCACATAAGTGATATTTTCTAAATTGGGTAGTTCTTTGGGAAGTTTAGAGCGCTTTCTAGCCTGAACTTCAGGCTGATCCACTTCAAAAATTCTTAATGAAGACGGAAGTTCAAGCCGATGAGCTCGGGAGTCATATCCCGCTCCCAAAATAACATATTGCTCAACCCCACTGGCAGCACTTTTTTTAATTAGATCATCGATGAAGCGCGTACGCGAAATTAGATGTTCGTGAAAACCGGGTACAAGTTTTTCAGCCAACCAGACGTTGAGCTTATGCCCCATAAGTTTTATAAAGCTGGCGCCTAATACGAACCTATCGGCGTAAGGATCGTTTATGATGCGTTCCTCAGGTTTAGCTATACTTTCTATCAAACGTTGCTTGGCTACTCCCTGAGCTGTACCGTCTTTTCTAAAAATTGATTCACTCATCGCTGCCTTCATTCCCACTCAATAGTGGAGGGCGGCTTAGATGAAATGTCGTAAGTTACTCGAGATACCTCTGAGATTTCGTTCATAATCCGCGAGGAAATGAGCTCAAGCAGATCTGGGTCAAGACGAGCCCACTGCGCTGTCATAAAATCAATTGTTTCCACCGCTCGCAAACTTATAACCCAAGAATAGCGTCGTGCGTCACCCACGACCCCAACAGAACGGACGGGCAAAAAAACAGCAAAGGCCTGACTGACTTTGTCGTAATTTTTTGAACGATAAAGTTCCTCTATAAAAATTGAATCCGCTCGGCGGAGAATATCGCAATATTCCTGCTTCACTTCTCCAAGAATCCTAACGCCTAATCCCGGCCCAGGAAACGGATGTCGATAAATCATGTCATATGGAAGCCCAAGCTCAGCCCCGAGCTTTCGAACTTCGTCCTTGAACAACTCACGCAACGGTTCAACAAGGCTTAGCTTCATATCTTTGGGTAGACCACCAACATTGTGATGCGACTTAATTACATGTGCTTTTCCTGTCTTGGAACCCGCAGACTCTATCACGTCAGGATAAATCGTTCCCTGCGCCAGCCATTTCACGTTATCAAGTTTAGAGGCTTCATTGTTAAATACATCGACGAATGTGTTACCGATAATCTTTCGCTTCTGCTCTGGGTCTTCAATCCCCTTGAGGTTATCTAAGAACAAATCGGCCGCATTCACGCGAATAACGTTTACGCCCATGTTTTCCGCAAAGGTCGACATCACTTGATCGCCCTCGTTGAGTCGGAGCAACCCGTTGTCCACGAAAACACATACCAACTGAGCACCGATGGCTCGATGTAAAAGTGCTGCAACAACAGACGAATCTACGCCACCGGAGAGACCCAACAAAACAGTATCAGAGCCAACCAAGGTCCTAACATTTTCAATTGCATCCGTAACAATATTTTCCGAGTTCCAAAGCGCCTCACAGCGACAAACTTCGCAAACAAAACGCTCCAATATGAGGTCGCCTTGGTCGGTATGAGTAACTTCAGGATGAAACTGAATCCCGAAATACTTCCGTTCCTCATCAGACATAGCGGCGATCGGAGCACTCTGTGTTGATGCACTCAAATTAAAACCATTCGGCAACTCAACAACTTTGTCGCCATGGCTCATCCATACATCCAAATACGATTCCCCTTTACCCACTAAGCCCTCACCAAGGCCGTTGAGCAGTGGGCAAGAATCATTCACTAATACCTGAGCCGCCCCAAATTCCGACTTAGCAGAGCTCTCAACCTTGCCGCCAAAAGTCTCAGCCAGAATCTGCATTCCATAACAAATCCCTAAAATTGGCAGACCAGTGTCGTATATAAATTCGGGTGGCCGAGGTGAACTCTCGGTATTTGCAGAGTTTGGCCCCCCCGAAAAAATAATTCCTGAAGCGGCGAAATTCAAAAATTGATCTTCATCAACCGCATAGTCCCAGATTTCACAATACACCCCAATCTCTCTCACACGGCGTGCTATCAGTTGCGTGTACTGAGAACCAAAATCAATTATCAGAATTTTTTTCTCGTGAATGTCGTTACGAACCATGCGACTTTTAACCTCTGGCTTCTGTTCTGAAATAAAACCGCATATAACACCTACCCTTATTTACTTGGGCCTAAAACAATCTTTAGAGGAAAACTACAGCTTTGAATAAAGAAAAAATGATAAATTACGACACACGATAATTAGGTGCTTCTTTTGTTATCGAAACATCGTGGACATGAGACTCATTCATTCCAGAGGCCGTAATTTTGACAAATTGAGCCTTGGTCCGCATTGTCTGAATATCACTGCTACCTGTATAACCCATGCTCGATCGCAGACCGCCCATCATCTGATGCACAATGACTGACATGGGACCTTTGTAAGGCACCCTCCCCTCTATCCCCTCAGGCACGAGCTTTTCTGGCCCGGAATCAGTGTCCTGAAAGTAGCGATCACTTGAACCGGCCGAATGCGACATCGCCCCGAGAGACCCCATCCCGCGATAGGCCTTATAACTTCTTCCCTGATAAAGCTCTACCTCACCAGGCGCCTCCTCCGATCCCGCGAGCAAACTTCCAACCATCACAACATGGGCACCAGCGGCGATTACTTTAGCTATGTCACCAGAATACCTGATACCGCCATCGGATATGACGCATACATCGGTGTCCTTCAGAGCGTCTACAACATTGGAGACCGCTGTGATTTGTGGAACACCTACCCCAGTCACGATCCGGGTTGTGCAAATAGATCCCGGGCCAATACCAACCTTAACCGCATCGGCACCCGCCGCCGCCAAATCCTTTGCTGCATCAGCCGTTGCGATGTTGCCGCCGATCACACTCAGATCCGGATAAGCCTTTTTGATCGAACGAACAGTATCAAGAACACCTTGCGAATGCCCGTGAGCGGTATCGACAACCACGACGTCCGCGCCCGCATCAACTACAGCCGAGACCCGTTCAGCAGTGTCGGGACCGGTTCCTACAGCCGCTGCGACCCGAAGCCGCCCGAGCTCGTCTTTACACGCATTAGGATAATCCTCCGACTTCCTAATGTCTTTTAGCGTTATCAGCCCACGTAACTCAAACTTATCACTGACAACCAAAATCTTCTCGATTCGATTATGATGCAGCAGCTCCTTAACTTCAGCGAGGTCAAAATCCTCCTTAACTGTCACGAGCCTTTCTTTAGGTGTCATTATCGTCTCTATTCGGGCTTCAAAATTAGCCTCGAAACGGACATCGCGACTAGTTACGATACCGACGAGTTCGCCTTCATCCATAACGGGAAGGCCTGAAATCTTATTTTCCTTGATCAAGGCGATTAGCTCGTTAATAGTCGCCTTAGACGAGATTGTGATCGGATCGCGCACAACACCACTTTCAAACTTTTTCACAAGGCGCACTTCGCGGGCCTGCTGTTCGATAGTCATGCTCTTGTGTATCACACCAAGCCCGCCTTCTTGCGCCATTGAAATCGCAAGGCGAGACTCAGTTACCGTGTCCATTGCGGAGGATATTAATGGAATGTTAAGCGTTATCGAACGGGTTAAGTGGGATTCAAGCCTCACTGCCTTCGGAAGCACCGTGGAATGTGCAGGCAGCAAGAGAACGTCGTCAAAAGTAAGGGCTTCTTGGGCGATTCGCAACATAGAAATTCACACCTTCTACAAAAAAAGGAGTATACAGATTTACGAGATTCATGTACAGATTCGCCGTTCCATCAGCAAACTCCTTATCAGCCAGCGTAAGTGAAAAAGTCTAAGAAACAACCTGAAAAAAGCAAAAAGCCCCCTGTGTCACTGCGGGCGCACTACGTTGAGCAATTACATCTCACAACCCGCCCTCTTGGCTGCTTAGAATCTGATATTTTTATTGATCTCCCTAGCCTTCGTCGCCTAAAACGATATACTCCAATGCGTGTTCACTAAAAGGGAAAAAATCATGAAAAACTTAATCGCGTTAGTTACAGTCGCTTTAATGAGCAGCTGGGCGATAAGCGCCGATACGGCAGCTACTCGAATGAAAATAGAGCAGGCACTTGGCGGCGACAATCGCACAGAAGCGGAAGTTGCTCGGGATGCAAATCGCAAGCCGGCAGAAGTTCTAGAATTCTTTGAATTGGAAGATGACATGAAAGTGTTAGAAATTTCGCCGGCGACAGGCTACTGGTCAAAATTCGTCGGCCCAACTCTTTGCGCTAACGGTGGCGAACTCCTCGTATCTGTCAGTGTCAGCGATAACTTCAAGAACGGTGTTATGGGCCTTCCCGGAATGGACTGCGTCTCAGCTATAAACGACGCCGTATCGCTGCGCGAATTGCCCGAATTCAATTTCGAAGAGAGCAACTTTGATCTAGTGCTTACCTTTTGGAACCTTCATAACCCATCACCGGAAGGGCGCCAAAACCTTAATAAGGCTGTGTTCGAAGCCCTCAAACCAGGTGGGGTATATGGAGTCGTAGACCATACACGACGCCATATGCAGCCAACTTCGCGCCCCGTCGGGCGTCGACTCGACCCAGTGCTTGTTATTAAGGAGCTTCTCGATGTCGGTTTTGAGCTCGCTGATTTCAGTGATATGCACTATCACCCAGAGGAGGGCCTTGACCAAGAGGTAGGCACGCCGGGGGTTAGAGGCGCCACCGACAGATTTACCATGAAATTTAGAAAGCCGGAGTAAAATGTAGAACAGGGAGCACCAAAATGGGCTCCCTTTTTTGCTTGACAACGCTGAGATCGCCTGTAAACTGGCGTTAGCTTGAAACTAAGCCTATTTATTCCCCATTTCGATGTCGCCTATGCAACACCTCGTCCTGTAGAGTAAACCTTAGCGAATTCTAGCTCAGACCTTCCTTGGAAGGTTACTAAATTTATTAATAAACAGGATGTAAAAATGTCAGAAAAAATTACTGGAACAGTTAAGTGGTTCAACGAAAGCAAAGGCTTTGGATTCATTGAGCGCGAAGGTGGTGCAGATGTATTCGCTCACTTTAGTGCAATTCAAAGCGAAGGCTACAAAACCCTAGCAGAGGGTCAGCGCGTTGAGTTTATTGTGACTGACGGACAAAAAGGTCCTCAAGCGGAGCAGATAGTCGCTATCTGATTGAGTGATTCCGAAAGTTCTCTCTTACCAGTTATTCACTGGGGATAGAGTGCTGAAAAAACGGCCATCTGGCCGTTTTTTTTTGCCTCGGTAATAACTCCATCACCTGTCAATGATCCCTATGTACTCACTGGCGCCTGCATCGCGCCAATGTGCAACTAATTCAGGACAGGACACGTATCATAGTTGATTGTTATTATTCGCGGTCCCGAACTGAGAGGTGTCATGAAAATCTGCAAGATTACTAAGACGTTTGCCCTCCCAATTTTATTTTTACTTGCCCTGGGAGTTAATGTGAACGCTAACGACTCACCGCCGATCTTTGAGACCAATTCTACTCAAGGTTACACGGTGAAGATATTCAGCAGTTTAAATCCGATTTTATTAAATCAAATTCACGAGTGGCAATTAAGCATCGAGCGGAACAACGCACCAGTTTCTGGAGCAAGTATCGTACTAACGGGCGGTATGCCAAATCATGATCATGGATTACCAACACAGCCCAAGATAACCTCAGAACCCGCTCCGGGAAGATACATTCTCGAAGGCATCCGATTTCACATGCCTGGGTTGTGGGAAATAATTATTGATATTTCTGGGGACGGACCCCAGGACACAGCAACCATTGAGTTTAAACTTTGATAACTGCGAGATGCGCGATGCGTACAGGGTTAAAAATCTTCCTCGGTGGATTCTTGGCTACAGCAGGATGGCTAGCGTGGGAATGGGTTCCCTGGCAGCTCAAAACTGACTGGGATGAAGAAGAGTTGATGTTGATACAATCATTGTCACTCGACTCGCTTGAACCTTTAAAGCTAGATTTGAGCAACTCTGTCGCTGGGAGTCTTGAAGCTGCAGAATTTGGCCATACACTATTTTTCGAAAAAAGGCTCAGTGCAAATCAAAGCGTTTCTTGCGCAAGCTGCCATCAACCAGACAATTACTTCACTGACTCGCTTCCGTTGGCAATGGGCATAGGACTGGGCACACGCCATACGCCAAGTTTAGTCGGACTGAGCTACAGTCCCTGGTATTACTGGGACGGAAGGCGGGACAGTCAATGGTCACAGGCCCTAGCTCCGCTCGAGGCCAAGCACGAACAAGGAATGGACCGAACTTCACTCGTAAATTTTATCTTGCATGATGGACCACACCTCGAAAAATATGAAAAAGTCTTTGGCGCAATTTCTCCTGATCTCAAAAATACTGACCTCTCAAATAGCCCTGCCTCGCCGATTGGAAATTCGACTGAAAAAGAAACTTGGCAGAGCTTCGAAAGCAAGACTCAAATAGAAATTTCAAAAATTTTCAGCAATATTGGCAAGGCATTAGCCGCCTACCAAAGACAGCTCCAACCGGGAGGCTCGCGGTTTGACGACTACACCCGGGCTTTGCAAACAGCATCGTTAAGGGAAGACCCGAAAGACTCTATCCTTAATCGGCGAGAACGCTTGGGCCTTAAGTTATTCTTAGGCAAGGGTAACTGTGTGGACTGCCATAACGGACCTTTGTTTACAAATCATGAATTTCACAATACCGGTGTAATACCATTACCCGGAGAACTTCCTCCGATGGGACGTTTTGATGGCATAAGGATTGCCCGTGAAGACCCATTTAATTGCTTTGGTCCATACAGTGATGCCAATCCAAAGGACTGTGCTGAACTACAGTTTGCTCGCGACACCAGCGAGATGGTGGGCGCGCATAAAACTCCAACATTGAGGAACATCGCCAAAACAAGCCCTTACATGCACACTGGACAACAGAAATCCCTAGCGGAAGTAATAGAACATTACAACGAGGCCCCAACTGCAATGGTCTCCCACAATGAGGCTAAGCCACTAAAGCTGCGTCGATCGGAGATGAAACAATTAGAAGCGTTTCTTCGAACACTTAGCGCACCCCCCGCAACAGATTCTGTCTGGCTCAATCCCCCAAATTGAAAACTTGAGCACCTCCCTCAAGTTTGTTTTGTAGTTACTCCAGCACTTACCTACAATGGAGTCTGCAATTCGAGAAAGGTGGCTCCTCAGAGATGAAAAGCGATACAGAGAACCCAATTAAAACCCCTCAAGAGACGTTTACTGTTTCTAGCCTCAATAGATTAGCAAAATCACTCCTGGAAAATCATCTCGGCTATATTTTAGTGGAAGGTGAGATTTCAAATTTAGCAAAACCTGCCTCAGGTCATTGGTACCTCACTCTGAAGGATAGCAAGGCACAGATTCGTTGCGCGATGTTCGCGGGCAACAACCGTCGCGTCTCATTTCAAGTTGAAAACGGACAACAAGTAAAATTGAGTGGTCGAATAAGCCTTTATGAAGGGAGAGGGGAATACCAACTAATAATCAACACCATGGAGCAATACGGCACGGGCGACCTGCAAAAACAATATGAAGTCTTGAAGCTAAAACTTAAGGAATGCGGACTGTTTGATAGTGAACGTAAAAAAGCGATGCACACTCGTTATAAACATATCGGTTTAATAACCTCTCAATCAGGTGCCGCGCTGCAAGACATGATAAGCGTCTTCCGTAACCGATTACCAATAACGACGCTCACACTGATACCTGCCTCTGTGCAAGGCGAAAACG
>Ga0228615_1001397_pt1 | contig 12073 bp, 9 predicted proteins | sample 16DmetaG_FD_190530 | JGI IMG/M metagenome (GOLD analysis project Ga0228615, IMG submission 190530) | Seawater microbial communities from Monterey Bay, California, United States - 16D | ecosystem: Environmental > Aquatic > Marine > Coastal | place: USA: California | collected 2016-10-17
TGTGGCTTAAGATGGTGATCGCTGGATGCTCGAGTGCGAGTGCGAGTGCGGACGACGCGAGACGTTTCAAAGAAGAGATGGAGACGCTATGTTTACTACTCGAACTCGGTCTACGGCTATGCTGGAATACAATCTATTAAGCTATTTCTAATTTTCATGGTCGTTTGTCGCGTGTACGTTCTACACGAACGAGAAAACCATATCCACTTCGCCATGTACGAGGCGAATTTGACGTGACTTGACGAATTTCAAAGAGCACTCGACCACAGATTCGCCCGATCTTCCTAGATCGCTGTCGTTCAAAGGCGCTTCAGAGGGAACGCATGGCATATAATGCGAAGTTCCTAACGGTAAAGCACCTCGAGTGAACGTGTGTCGCCATGAGGGAGTTAAATCCCAGATGTACACAAACGATAATTTGTCCAAATACGCCGCTACTTGATTCCCATCCGCATCGAACGACACTGCTTTCACAGAGAGCTCACCGGAATCGTACTCATCCATGGAAATCGATCGCATGTGGTCGACGAGTACGTTTGAAGAGTGTTTGACGCTGTTTTCGGGTGAGGTAAGGAGGCCGAGTGGATTCGACCAATTCGTCGCCAAGGCTTCACTCGTGGCTCTGTCAGTTAAATCTGTATGATTATCCTCCAAGGTTCGCCACTTCGTGGCAGTTTGTAAGTCGTATACGATCATGACAGTACCGTTTTTCACAGCTCCATGTATGGCAGCCGTAAAACGCTGCGTCTCGCGATGGAAAGCCATCGATGAGGATTTACCAAGCTCAGTCAATAAAACGTTGACGCCTTGCAAGCAACTTTTCCTCAACGCTGAATTCGAGGGATTCAGCGCTAGCATCACGGTATCCATCAAGTAGGCAGCGTGAACTTGCAGCATTTTCACATTAGTCTGAGCGACGCGCATGAGCGCCATGAAGGCTAGCATGTGAGCCGGATGCTCTGGAGCCAGACTACGAAGACGGTTGTTCATGTGCGTAAAGAAGAACGGCGGGCTCGCTCCAGCGAAAGCCGAGAGCACGTCGCTCAGCGCTTCTCGGTTGATCATGGACTCAGTGGGATCGGTTGACATGCTCATAACTTTCGAAGAAAGCTCAAACACTTCTTCCAGGGCTTTGTTGGGATCGGCTAAACAGGACATCCAGTTTGAGTGCTTGATGCCTTCTGTCAATAAAGCAGCGGAGGTCAGGACGACCGTCTTACTGGGGGATTTCAACCCCTCCAGAAGGGCGCGAGAGATCTTGATATTCCAGCTGTCGTGCACAGTCGTATTCGGTGTCAAGCAAGCCGTGCTTGAGATTATTAAACCGAGTAAACCGTTCCCGAATTGGGAGTTGGGCGTCAAGCGATCCCATCTTGCGAATTGCTCGCACGTGAACAAATCATCCGGCGCTGCAAGCTCGAAAGACGGTGGTAAGGATTTCATAAGACAAGCGCACAGGAGTCTTTTCGAAGCTTGGCGCACGCACTCGACTTTGTCCATGCAATGCCACGCGTAAAAAACTAAATCCGCGTCATCAACTACCCTATTCCTTGCCTCGACTGCTTCCATCACTTCGACGTACGGCGCCATGCTCACCGCCTCGCTCACTTGAACAATTCTGATGGCCGTGGCCGCCATAAAGAGACGGAGCTCGCGAGTTGTTGACGGCTTTTTCATACTGCGGACACCTGGTAAGTCAAAAGTTACCGAACCTTTCGCACCGATGACACTCACGTCTGAGTATCTCGACTTGTTTGCGAAGAATTCATCAAATATGCTGGCGTCGAGGTTGCCTTCGGTTGATAGCACGAGCATTCCTAACAGTAGGTGCAGCGCGCGTACTTCTTCGTCAACGAACGATCCGCTTATCACTGATGGCGATGATTTTATCGAATCGAGACTGATTCTTCGTTTAACACCGTGCGAAGGGAGACCATTCGATGCCGGGTCTAGTAACGCGTTGATGTCTGCGCTGATCGCGAACACGTTTGTTTGCACGCATCTCCACATCAATGGCTGAGGACGTCTCCTCGTGTACTTCCACTGACGCTGCGCCGGACCCAGCATGCCATGGAGCACGACGTGAAAAGACCCTTCCCGAAGATTGGCCATCATCGCTTGCACAGCGCCTCCCGTCAAGTGGCGCTCCAACACCCCCGTGAGAATGTCCCAAACGTGCAAGCTTCCGTCCTTACTCAGAACGGCTAGAACGCCTCGAGGTGCGTTCCATATCATTTCTTTGACTCCGAAACCGTTTCCAGGCATGATGAAATTAACGGCCCACGTGTCAGCGGACACTAGACCGAGCACTCCGTCATCGCCGATGGTGATGAACACGTTGTTCCAGCTCGCATCGCGAGCACTCATAGGTGCGGGGAGAAGCCACCGCACCGGACCTTGGTGGTGACGTAGCACGGCCATATTTTTCGATGATGCGTAGTCCCATGCGCGAACTGTGCCATCCTTGCCACCCGATAATAAAAAGGATTCCTTCTTATCGCCAGTCCAGTCCAGCAAGGAAAGCACGGCGCCGTCGTGTCCGCGGAAACTCGTCGACGGTGCGCTGCTTCCGTACAATGGCTGGGAACATATGGTCCCATCAGAGTAGCCGTACACGTACGATTCGGGGGCGTATCGTGCTCCTTTCGCGGGTGCACACGAAGTCACGACCACGTTCGAGGGAGAAGACTCCCATCTATCTGCCAAGGAAAACGAACCAGCCGGAGAAGACACGACGCAACAATCTTCACTGCCTTGCGCGCACACGCGTCCGATCGCGGTGTCGAGCTCGTGATGAAAAACGTCACGCTCGCGCACGTCACCGATGTATTGCACGATCGGTTTAGCGATATTATTCCACCCAGTCAAATCGAACGCGCTCGCTTCTGGCGCCGACGGCGATTCGTCGTCGCCGCTCTCGGCGGGCGCTCCGACGCACGACCAGACGTGCGTCCGCCCATCTTCATCGCGCACACCGAGCGCCCCGCTCGAGTCCACGAAAATCTCCACCATTTTTTTCAATTCTTGAGGTATCTCCAGCACCACGCCAACGTCGCTCAGTGGGTCGATGACTTCGCATCGCCGTCGCCGCGTCGCCTCCGCGACGACGACGACGGCGACGCCGCCGACGCCGTTCGCGAATTCCACTTCTCTTTCGCACACCATCCCCACTCTTTCCCCACCGCTCGCGATGAATCGTTTATGTAAGCACTCCCCGCTTCGTCGATCCCACGCGCACACCCCTCCGCTCGCATCCACGCTCACCATCGCCCTTCGCGTCCTCGCGAACGCCTCGACGCCGTCGTCGTGTCCCGCGCACGCCTGTCTCGCCCCCAGCGCGTCGCCGTCGTCGTCGACCTCGAGCGCCCATCGCACGATCGCTCCGTCTCTCGCCCCCGTCCACGCCCACGTCCGCACGTTCGCGCGCGACGTCGTCGCGATCCCGTCGTCGTCGTCGTCCCGTTCGCCTTCGCCTTCGCCTTCGCCTTCGCCTTCGCGGTGCCGATTCGAGACGTCGTCGACGACGAGCGCGGTGACGACGTGCGCGAACGGCGCGTCGGCGAACTGCGCGCACGCGCACGCGCGCATCGGTGCGACCGACCGACGCGACGCGACGATGAGTGACGACGACGCGCGACGCGCGCGAATCGACGCGAATCGAATCCACAATCCACGGGCGCGTCCCGTTCGTTCGTCGCGTTCGCCGCGCGCCGCATTCGACGACGCGTGGAATCGCGACGGCGCGCGCGCCGAGCGATGACGACGACGACGACGACGACGACGATGATGACGCGCGGAATCGCGACGCGTCGACCGCCGTCGCGCGCGAACGCGCTCGCCGCGCGCGCGTCGACGACGCTGCGAGGCGACCGCGCGGTCGGGCGGCGCGGGGGGACGCGCGAAGACGCGCGGCGATGGACGCGCGGCGATGGACGCGCGCGACGAGGACGCGCGAGGACGCGAGCGATGCCCGCGGTGAAGGCGCTCGTGCAAGTCGATCTCGGGCCGTCCGTCGTCCTGGGATCGTCGCTCATGATTAGCGCGATTGCGCTGTACCAGGTGCGGGCGGCGAGGCCGGAGGTGTCGAGGGACAAGGACGTGTTCTTTAGCTCTATAGGATTGCTGTGCGGGGGGATTTTGATCTTTCAGGGATGGCGATTGGATCCGTTGATGCTGTTCGGGCAATTACTCACGACTGCCACCGCGGTGGCGTTCGCGACGGAGACGATTTCGCTCAGGCAAGAGTTGCTCGACGTCGAGGACGCGGGGGACTCGGGGACGCGCGGGCGACCGGGACGAGGGCAGCGAGGGCGACGATCGGGACGGGTTCGGTCGTTACCGCCGGTCAATGACCGCAATGTTGAGTCGAGGGTAGATTACGGCGCGCGCAGAGGGTATTCGCGCGAGAATGACGAGGAATCAGAAGACGCGTTTTACGCCGCGACGGCGGCGAGCTACGGAAACCGTCGCGCCGCGAGGTCTTCAACCGGCGCGCGCCGCGGCGACGACGGCGATTTCTACGACATCGACGCCGACGTAAGCGATAGTTTTGACGGCGAACAGTCCGATGACGACGCGAGTCCGTATCGCGATGGTTTCCGCGCCGCCGCGGGCGACGCGTCGTCGACGCCGCGGCCCTCGAGCGGCAAGAATTGGGAAAACGACGACTGGGATTTCGTGTAAATTACCCGCGGGCGCGTCGACCGCACCTCATCATTTGTTGTTCACCTTAAATAATCAAGTTTTTCCTCGCGCGCGCGACCGCGACCGACGCCTTCGTGCGACCTCACCCAACCCTGGCGCAGACGCGCGTCGCGCGCGCGTCCGCGTCATTAGAGGGTCCAAGGTCCGTGTGTTTTTATTTATCACGCAAACACACCGACGCCGTGATCCAAGATCCCGCATTGAATATCACGCGAACGCTATCTCTCGCACACCGATACTTTAGATCTCGTCATCCCGACGCCCGGGCGTCCGGATAGCGCACGCGAGCGTCGCGGCGTCAACGCGCGGCGCGCGAGCCATCGCGTGCGATGGCGACGGCGCCGAGTAAGATTGTGGAGAAGAAAGACTTCCCAGCGGGGCTCGGGGTTTTAGTCGTCGACGATGACTTGTTGTGCCTGAAAGTCGTGGAGAAGATGCTGAAGGCGTGCAAGTACAAAGGTGCGACCGATGGCGCGCGAGCGTTGCGCCCCGACGTTGAGACGACGCGGCGACGGAAGACACGGCGACGCGAACGCGAACGCGGCGGCGAACGATGCGAAGGAATACGTTCGATCGTGCGTGGGCGCGCGATGGACGCGCGAACGCTCGCGCGAGGCGCGCGAGGCGTGCGATTGGGAATCGGGCCCTCATCGGAACTCACCCTGGGACCCAACCCTGGACGAGCTAAGGGTTGACAAATCGGACGGGATATGACACGACGAGCGACGCGACGAAACGAACGCGACGACTGACGAAATGATGACGATGCCGTTGAACGCACAGTCACCGCGTGTTCCACCGCCAAGACTGCGCTGGAGATTCTGCGAACGCGAAAGGAAGAGTTTGACATCGTGCTGAGCGACGTGCACATGCCAGACATGGATGGGTTCAAGCTGTTGGAGATCATTCAGTTTGAACTCGCTTTACCCGTTCTCATGATGAGTGCGAACTCGGACTCGAGCGTGGTATTGAGAGGGATCATTCACGGGGCGGTAGACTATTTGTTGAAGCCCGTTCGAATCGAGGAGTTGCGTAATATTTGGCAACACGTCGTTCGACGCGACTACTCGTCGGCGAAGAGCTCGGGATCGGAAGACGTGGAGGCTTCGTCGCCGAGCAAGCGTGCGAAAACGTCTGGGTCGAATTCGAAGAGCGAAGAGGTCGATCGGACGGCAAGCGAGATGAGTTCGGGCAAAGCGAGGAAGAAACCGACGGGTAAGAAGGGAGGCAAGAGCGTCAAGGAAGCGGAAAAGAAGGACGTCGTGGATAACTCGAACTCAAAGAAGCCTCGAGTGGTGTGGAGCGCTGAGCTCCACGCGCAGTTCGTGACCGCAGTGAATCAACTTGGAATCGATAAAGCTGTGCCAAAACGTATTTTAGATCTCATGGGGGTTCAAGGTTTGACGAGAGAAAACGTCGCGAGTCACTTGCAAAAGTATCGACTATACCTCAAGCGTTTGCAAGGAAACGATGCCCGCGGCGGCGGCAACGCCTCTTCGACTGGGGCCCGCTCAAAGGACGGACAGTTGAGCAATAACGGCTCCAAGATTTCCACGAGCACGTTCTTAGGGGATGATACCATCTTTCACGGCGGCGATTTGAGTCTCCCCGGGGACCTTCTCGTTGACGATCCGACGTTCGATCCATCTTTGCTCGCGCCTTTGGATTTAGAAAAGGTGGGCAAAGGCGACGTTCTCGGCGTCGATGCGTCGGACAACATGCTGAACTTTTTCTTTGAAGGAGATTAGATCACATTCCAGTAAATTATAGCTGCACGCGATGACTGTTTATCGAGCGCACGTCGGCGGTGTTTAGGTTTTCATACGCCGACGGTTTCAGACGTCATACGCGATTGGTAACGCTCGCGCCGCGCGAGCGTCTCCCCGGTCGCCTTCATTTAGTCCATACAACAATTCATCACCACATCTTTAGCACAACGCTTTAATCGATCTATTTCGATTCATTCACTAACTATTTTACGCGCCTTGGCGTCGTCCCATCGGACTCGCGCCGTCTTCGTCCTCGGCGTCTTCGTCCCTCCCCCGGGGGAACGGTGTCGGTCGGCATTCCTCGGCATGCGCGCGTGGGCCGTCGCGCGACGAGGATTCATCGCATCGCACGCGCGCGTGAGTGTCACCATGACGACGCACGCGATCGCACAATCGCTCGCGCACGCGCGGGACGCGCATCTCACGCCGCGTCATTCGTCGCATCTTCGACGCGCGCGCGAGTCGTTACGGATGCGAGTGACGATTGGGCGCGGGGCGAATGCGTTCGAGACGCCCAGGACGACGCACGCGCGGACTCGAGCGAGCGAACGAACGACGACGGCGATGACGTCATCACAATCGCAATCGCCGCCGAGCGCGCACGTGTTGACGGCGTACGCGGTGCGAGGCTCGTCGGGGACGCTGCCGGCGCTGCGCGTCGTCCCGCTCGAGCTGTCGGACGACGCCGGGAAGGCGTGCGTGCGCGCGCTGTGGAGCGCGGTGCGGTTACTGCGGGAGACGAACACGGATCGGGGAGGGAAATCGATGACGCCATTTTCAAACGAAGGCGCGTGCGAACTCTTCGCGCAGGCTGGAGTGCGAGACGAGGGGGACGTGCTGCGGTACGGCGTCGCGCGCACGAACGCGAAGGCGCTCGCGGAGAAGGCGCTCGGGCGGGGATCGACGAGGGAAGTCAAGGAGGGCGCGGCTTTTGATTTAGTGCCAAGATCGAATGATTTCGAGTCGCGGGTGGCGTACGGAGAGATCCTTCGCGAAGCGCTGTATGAGCACACGCTGAGTGTGGCAGGCGAGCTCTTCGACGTCTCGCGTTTGGGACGAAGCGGCGTGTTGCTCACGGCAAAGTTGACGCGTGGGTCATGGGCGTGGACGCCCGTGAGCGATGCCGTGGCGGTTTTAGATCAGTACACGATAGATATCGAGATTGGGGCGGAGGATTCGGCGCAGATACTATGCACACTCGGGCACGAGCTGCGGAGTCCGCTGAGCGTTCGTCAAATCTTGGACGATCCGTCGTTGATGGATCTCCCGGAGGGTGCCGAAGTCGTCGCGTTGGGCGGACCGCATCTTCAAGGACAACTTTCGTACACAAATATCGGCGGGAAGACGATCGGTGAGGCTCGAGAGGAGTTAAAAGGGGAAAGTCTTCTAAGCTATCATCGCGCGCGCTACCCGGCACGGATTGAATTGTTAGCCAACGCGCGCGATGACGACGACGCAGTGCAGCTCGTGCAACCGGGGCGACCGCCGAGTGCATACCCAGCCGAGCTTCTTTCACCCGTGATTAAGATGAACATACTCGACGCAACCACGCGCGAAGCAGTTTCAGAGACGTGTTCTGGAACGCCAGCGGATTTGCAACGTCGGATCTCAGCCGTTCGATCGATGCTAGGTCAACCGTTTACACCACTTTTGCAAGTCGACGAAAAGATGCAAAGGCTCGCCGCGGCGCCACCGCCGGCATCAGCGAACGATGACGTTCGTCGAGGAAGTATGAAAACTGGACCGGCGGTCATGCCTTCGGCGTCTACGATGACGACGATGGAGAAAGCGCTTCCAACGCTGACTTTACTGCTCGGTGCGTCGACGAAGACGGACGAGACGGCGGCGACGAATTACATCTCACGGCTCACGGCTGACGTAGAAGCCGCGATGAGAGGGTGGAGCGCGAGAGAAGAAGACATCGATGCGATAAAGGGCGATATCGCAAACGCGGTGGTGTGCTACTACGACGATAGCTCGCTGAATGCCACACGTTCGGCGTTCATAAAGGTTTTTCGAGAGAATATGTCGTCGTCGTACTTGGTTGCACTCTCTGAGACGAAGCAATTTGTCGAGGCGGGCGCTCGTCAAGCCGGGTCACGAGTGTCGAATGAGTCCACGGTGAGATGGGCCGCGGATGACTCAGACGCGAGACGACTGTGTTTTTCGCTCATCGCTCGACGTGGAGGTCAAGCAACGGTATGCAAAGATCGAATCATCGCCGAAGATGCTCACATCGTTGGCGCCGGCGTCAAGTCAGGCTTTCCTGTCGTCGACTCGTACGGTCGAGTCATTGCTCGACAATTCGGCGCTCCTTCTGGCGCGACAGTCACTGGTGCGGTGCGCACAGCAATTGACCTTAGACTAAAAATGATAGCCATTCACCACGCCGGTGAATCCGACGTCGAGGACGTCAGGGCGGCGATGAATTTAGCGCGCGAAAACAACGTGACGATTTCAACCGTCGTCGACGTGGTCGACGCCGACTTCGGTCGTGTTCTCGGTTGGAGCAAACAAGCGGGTGCGGTGACGCAACCTGATCGTGGTTTCTGGTCGCCTTTAGGTACGGTCGGCGACGACGCCGTCGTCGTCACCACGGGCATGGAGTCCAATCTTGTTCGAGGTGTCTCCAGACCGCTTCGGCTTCGAATCCGTGCCGGCGACGACGGCATCGAATCGGCGGTGGATCAAATACTCAAGCTCTCCGTCATTGACTGTCACTTCACACCATCGACGAGTTCATTTCGATTACCTTTGACGCTGAGGCCGAAGAGCGAGAACAACTTGGAAATCATTCTCGTCGCCGCCGCGACGTCGACGTTGTAACAAAACAGCCTCCCTGGATTAGACCTCATTGCGCGTCCGCGTGCGTCGTCGCGAGATGAACGACGATGTTGCGGGCGTCGCCACAAACGACACACGACATCAGCGTCCACCGAAGATTAAATTGCGGCTAAACATTCCCGCGCGCGACGACGATGACGAGAAAGGACGCGCTGGAACGACGAGGAAACGAACGACGACCACGACCACGACCACGACCACGACGTCGCGAGAAAACTCCATGAGCATGTCCATGGGAGCGTCCATGTCTTTGGGAGAGCACGGCGACGAACACGGCGACGAAGCGACGCAAGGGATGTCGTTCCTCTCGCCTCCGACTGGACGCCAAAAAAGGCACACCCACAGCCCGGCGACGACACCGATGTCGGTCGGAACGTCGCCAAGAATATCGTCGAAACGACCAAGAATGAGTAATGATTGGATTGAGGATGAAGTGCACCCGTCGATGGTCATGGGGACGCCGGGGAGCGGTGGCACGGCAGCGAAGCGATTGACATCGGAGATCATGGCGAGCAACTTGTCGCAGCTCTTGAGCGTGTCGCCGATGTCGACAAATAACGATGGTGGTACTGCGTGCGCAGTTGATGAATCATGGACGTCGTCGAGCGCACCGATGTCATTTGGTGAAACCGTGAAGTCGTCAACGTCGCTGCTGAAGCGCACGCTGTCAGGGACGTACGGAGATACCACGGGCATGTTGATGCTGACGGCACCCCAGCTCGCCAAGTCACCAACAGAAAGCATGATGGTGAGTCATCACGGCGGCGGTGGTCTGCCTCCGTCATCACCGTCGGATCCTTCGCCAATTCACGATTTACGGAAAGCCGCACTCATGCGTTCGAGATTACTGAACGTTTCATCCGCTTTGCCGCCGCGAGCGACGCCTTCAAGCACTCGAGGGAATCACTTGCAGCGTGGGTTCGTGCATGAACGTCCTCCGATTCACAGTTTAGGCGTTGGTACGGTTGATGTCGGTGACGAGACAGAGAGCGGAGAGAGGAACGTAGCTAAGTAGACATTCATCAATAGATACACTGCATTTAGGGATTCGTTCGAGACTTCTTCACACACACCGTCGGGTAGTGCACCTCCTGAACGCACAAACCCGTAACATCGCGAAATCGCGAAATCGCGAGTGGGGCGGACCTCATTTTGTGACTACGGTGTATATACCAGATGAAATGCTTAATAAGCGATCATTTCGTCGCCAAAATGCTCGATTGGTCTAGTGGTTATGACGTCTGCTTAACATATACCGGCCTCCGCGCCACAATATGGACAAGCACGAGATTGCGATTTACTTCGCATTCTTACGTTTCTCAAGGAAAGCGCGACGCGAGTCGCGCGCTTCTAGCTTAACGCGCAGAAGGTCTCCGGTTCAATCCCGGAATTGAGTATCTTTTTTGCCCATCATTTTACAACCTTTTATTTATTTCGACTCACTGCACCCCATACCGGCGGGGACGACAACGCCCGCTCCAGGCGTTTTTCTTGGGTGAACGCCGACGGTCGCGCGACACACACGGCGACGCGCGTGACATGTGTACCAACGGCGACGCGATGACGACGAACGATGTGATCGCGATTCAACGTCGTCGATCCGACGACGACGCGCCGAAGACACCGCCGAAAACGCCAAGTTCTTCCGATAATCTTTTGCACGTCTTGGCGGGCTGGACGACGATAACGCCCGCGCCACTGGGCGACGACGCCGAGAAAGAAGACCAAAAAGACGATGACGACGACGACGACGACGCGCTTTCTCGGTGTACCACCACCAATCGGCGACTCGATCGAGATTTTGGTCGTCACGCCGAGCCCATCGACGACGGCGCGCTGACGACGCCGACGGCGCCGCCGCCACCGACGGAGCCGTTCCCAGCAAAAGGACGAGCGCTGCTGAACACGCTTCTGCCGAATTTAAAGACATCGCCGTCAGAGTCACCATCGCCATCGTCTTCATCCTTAGCTCGAATCGAAGCTTTGCTGCAGGCGTTGGTCAAACGCGTGGAATCGGTCGAAAGCAAGCTCGATGAGGTGCTTTCGAGATGTGACGAGCGGCAAAAACATGATGACAACGCGCTCGACGATGCGTGCGATGATGATGACGATAATCATTTCCACACACCCAAGTCTGAACCGCGATCTATTTCGATAGCGTCGTCGCCGTGTCTCGTCAGAGCGTCGCCGTCGCCGTCCATCGTCAACGCCTTCGCGGAGCTCTACGTCTCGTGATGCGCGCGCGATGCCGGCGTTGTACCATACTAGTAGTGTCTCGTACAATATTATATTAAATCGACTAAAATATCGGTTCAGCCTCGAACCCTCCCTCCACCACGGTCTCCACGAGCGCCGGGAGCTTGGTGACGCCGTCCACCACGCTCTCGCAATCGATCGACACGCGCACAATCTTCGTCGCCAAATCGACGTCCACCGCCGTCACCTTGACCCCTTTATCGTTGTTCATCAGTTTCGTCGTCACGCTCTCCGCGCACCCGTCGCACATCATCCCCTCAACCTTCAGCTCCACCACCACGGGCTCGCTCGACGCCGACGCCGCGACCGACGCGGGCGTCGCTCTCGGCGTCGCGGCTTTGCGCGGCGACCGCGTCGCGCGACGCTTGGACGCGGCGGGCGTCGAGGGCGTCGAGGGCGTCGACGTCGACGTCGACGTCGACGTCGCCTTCGAACACGACATCGCGCCGGTTCGCGGTGTGACGCCGCGACGGATAAAATCCGTCGCGCGCGCGGCGATC
>Ga0228615_1001400_pt1 | contig 12067 bp, 14 predicted proteins | sample 16DmetaG_FD_190530 | JGI IMG/M metagenome (GOLD analysis project Ga0228615, IMG submission 190530) | Seawater microbial communities from Monterey Bay, California, United States - 16D | ecosystem: Environmental > Aquatic > Marine > Coastal | place: USA: California | collected 2016-10-17
ACATCCTTTTATTAGTGCACCTATAGCGGTCTAGTGGAAATTATCCTAATTGCAGCAGTTGATAGGAATTTGGCCATAGGGAAAAACGGTAAAATTCCATGGGATATAAAAGAAGATCTTAATTTCTTTAGAAAAAAAACTGAGGATAGTGCAATTATTATGGGCAGAGCCACTTTTGATTCTATAGGAAGGCCTCTTCCAAAAAGAAAGAATATAGTCATGACTAGATCTCCTCAAGATAGAGAAGGAGTTTTCGAAGTCTCTTCTGTTGAAGAGGCTATAAATGAAGCGAAATCTTTTTCAGGGAAAATAAATATTATTGGTGGAGAATATATCTATAAAGAGTTTTTACCTATAGCAACCAAATTACTCATTACTGAGATTGAGTTAGATATAGATTCACCTAACGCTTATTTTCCTGAATGGAAGGCTGAAGACTGGAAAGAGGAATCTAGAGTTAAAAGCTCTGAAAATGATATTGAATTCAGCTTTGTAGAATATATTAGAGCCTAAACCCCTAAAGCTTTTCTTTTAAGTTTAAGCGCCTCTACCCTTTCCTCTTCACCTTCAGTGTAAGTGACCCATTTTCTAGCCTGATCTTGAACTCTTTTCTTCTTTTCTTTTTGTTTTTTCTTCTTATCGTCGAACTGTTTTTCAGCTACATCAATACACTTTCTAAATGCCTCTATAGCAGAATTCCATTTTTGATTCTCAAAGTTTATTTGACCCAGCAACATGTAAGCGGCGGCCTCGTCTTTAAGCTTTCCTTTCTTAATACCTAAACGAATGGCATTTTCTGCATCTGAGAATTCATCAAGACTAAAGTGGACTTGACCAAGAAATATATACAATTCACCTTCTTTGGATTTTATGGCTGCTTTTTCGTAATAGGGTTTAGCTTTTTCTAGTTCTTTGGAAGCATGCCAATATTGTGCAGCAGCTTTGAGAGTTTTCTCTTCTTTTTTGACAATCCCTTGATTTAAACCATCTTCGATAACTCGAGCAGCCTTGCGTGGATTCTCAAACATAAAAAGTAATTGTGATAGAGCTGTGAACTCTCTTTGCTTATCAAGCAAACGATCATCATAGGCAGCCTCTAAGGCTCCCATCTGGTCCATTTGTCTATCTCTTTGCCCGTAAAGACCTGATAGATTGGTCCAGTATCTTTTCTTTGGGTAATACTGAACTAAAATTTCATAGATAGGTAAAACCTCTAAATCTTTCTTCAGTTCCGAATATAGTGCCATCTTAAGAAGATAATGATTCTCTTTAGCAACTCCTTTCCTAGTCTCACCTGTTTCTATCATTTCTCCTGTTTCATTTCCTTCAGCATCAAGAACAGGAACTTTTATCTTTATATCTTGGGATTCTTGGATATTAATTGCCGTATCAATAGCCTCAACAGATTTTTGAAAATCTTCAATTTGATAATAGGCTTGTGCAAGCAAACCATAACCATCCGAACTCGGGAGCTCTTCTAGTTCGAGCCATTCCAATAAGTAATTGATAGCAGATTTATAATCCTCTGCTATATAGGAAAGTTGCGATAATGAGTAAAGAGCACCTAATCTTTCCTGGTCAGTGGAATCCTCCTCGGCCATTAGATTTTTGTAGGCAGTTTCAGCAAGACCGTATTGTTCTTTAGAAAAGAATATATAACCTTGATAGTAATACATTTTGGATCTATCTGTGCTTGTGAACTTGGAATCAATAACAGCTACAGGCTCTAGCGCCAATAATGCTTCTTCCCACTGCTCAGCTTCTATAAATGGAACAATCGTTTGAAGAATCCTTTGCATCTTCTTACTAGGTAATTTAGTACGTCTTCTCTTTTTTTTCTTTTTCTTTTCGTCTTCTGCTGCTTCCAGGGAATTGCCTTTATAATCTAAGGGTGAAACACCCAGAGTGACTGGTAATAAACTTATTACCGTAGCAATTAGTAATACTTTTAGGGGATAACTTATTCTAATCATAACGTTCTATGCACATCCCTCAGGTGTGTAATCAGCGGGCTTACCAGGATCATCAATCTTAAATACTATAATTGTTCTGACATTTGGCACTTCAATGGCTTCACCGTCTCTAATCTGAGGTTTATATTTATATTTTAAAGCTGATCTCATGGCAGCTCTATCAAAAATTCCAGGAGGAACTGACCACTCCACTTCGGGTTCTTTTGTAGACCCTACTTTTGTGACTGTAAATTTTAACATTACACATCCTTCAATGCCCCTCTCCAGTGCCCTTCGAGGATATACAGGAGGTACTTGGAAAATAGGAACATAAGAACCATCTGCAAAGACTCCTGCTTTTTTTCCTTTAAAGCTTAAATTAGGTCTTGCGGATGCATTGTCTAAGTCGGCAGGTGGTGTCATGTCAAACTCTGGTGGCATTGTTTCTGGTGGTGGCTCTTCTTCTTGAGGACGCTCCATATCCATCATTAATTCGAGCTCTCTTTCAGGCATTGTCACATCAGCAATCTTAAAAGACTTATCATCAAGTTCAACGTCACCAACATCAATCAGTGCTTGCATGACATAGAAAATAACAACAGTTAATAAAAGAGATGAGGTTAGAGTTGCCCCTAACATTTTAAGATTTTGTTCTGCAAAAAATCCCATAGATATATTAAAACTTAGGTTCGGATGCTAACGAGATTGCATAAACTCCAGCTTCCCTAGATTGATCCATGACCTGAATAATAGCGTCGGCTTGAGCTTTCTCATCCGCCTGAATAACTACTGAACCTTGAGGATTATCAGCAAGTAACTTAGTAATATTAGCTTTTACCTGCCTTACATCAACTCTCCTTCCATCAATCCAGATATCGTTTGTTGCGCCAATCGCTATAAGTATTGCAGCATTTTCTTGAATATTAGAAGTCTCTGCGTCTGGTCTATTGACCTCTAAACCAGGTTCTTTGATGAAATTTGCTGTTACTATAAAAAAGATTAAAAGAATGAATACCACATCTAACATGGGTGTTAAATTAATATCTTCCTCTTCAGCTACAGCACTACTTATCGGTGATCTTCTCATAATTTACTTCCTATTCTGCGACTAATCTGTCGACTAATAAATCTTTTTCTTTTTGGGCTTTATTAACTAAGAATTGATTTGCCAATGTTCCAGTTAACGCAACAGCCAATCCAGCCATAGCCGGTATAGTTGATCTCGAAACACCACCTGCCATTGCCTTGGCATCTCCCCCTCCAGTTACAGCCAACAAATGAAACACTTCTATCATCCCTGTAATAGTCCCAAATAAACCAAAAAGAGGTGCTATTCCTACGCACATTTTTATTAAACTAAGGTTTTGGTTGATTCTTATTTCGTTCTCAGAAATGAGCATATCTCTTATAGCTTTTGAGTTCCAAGATGCCCTATCCTGTCTTTTTTCCCATTCAGAAACTGAAACAGCAAGATAATTCTTGTGAGAAAGATAATAAAACCACATTCTCTCAAAGATAAGGAACCACATAACAAAAGCTAAAAGCCCTATTAGATAAAGAACATCTCCGCCTCTTTGCATGAAAGCAAAGAGGGCATCAGAGAAGTTATAAAAAAACTGCATAGATTAATTTTTCAATATTCTTATTGTGTTCCTTCTGATCTTTTCGCTGCCATTCCTGTACTGTGCTCCTCTATAGTACCCAATACTCCTCTTGAAATATTATTTACTGTTGCGTACATAAATGTAGTTGGTATAGCTACCATCAGACCTAACCAAGTTGTTACAAGAGCAGTGGAGATACCACTTGCCATTGTTTTAGGGTCACCAGTACCAAACAATGTGATCATGGTAAATGTTTCAATCATACCGATAATCGTTCCGAAAAGACCCATCAACGGAGCAACTACTGAGACAATCTTAAGCACCCAATTTAACCCTTCTACTGTTGGTCTTTCTTTAAGAATTTGCTCAGCCATCTTTAACTCTAAAGTTTCTGTGTCTGCCTCTTTATCGTCTTCCGCTATTTTTAAAATTCTACCGAGAGCATTATCATCTGTTAAGGTCGCCGATCCTGCTTGCGCTATGACCGACCCTCTGATTGTCCACAATTCATAGAATCTCCAAATGAAGAGTAAAGTAGCTAATGAACCAATAATCATTAGAACGGTTCCTACAAAACCACCTTCTTGCATTTTTCCCCAGGTACTAGGCATTGAGATCAAACTTGCCAGTAGCGAACCACCTTGGGGTCCTGTTGGGTCTACGGCAAATTGAACTGGGAAAGTTTCTCCATTTAAAATATCGGAAGATTGTGCGGTATATCTACCTGCAGGTTGTGAACCCAATTCTGCATATGCACCACGTGTTGGAGAGTATGTAAGATATTGTCCGTCAGAAACGACATTAAAGTTTCCTACTCTCACGACATCTCTATTTTCTACATTACCATCTGTAGTGATAACTTCCGTATTGAATTTAACAACTTCACCAGAGGCATTGATTTCTCTTTGAAGTTCGTACCATAAAGTTTCCAGTTCATCTATGGAAGCGAGCTTAATTCCTTCATTCATTTTTGAGCCCAAAGCTCTCATAAATTCTTCTCTGTCCTTACCAAATTGAGCTGCAGTTATAGATTGCTCCATGATGTTACGAGCTTCAGTAGTATTCCCAGCTAAATGACCAAATATCTCATTTAGCGAACCGAGTCTTTCCCTTAACTGTTCTTCAGCTACTACAAGGAGCGCTTCGTTTGCTTCAAATTTTTGTTCAAGTCTAGCTGCTTCTCTCTCTAATCGTGCTCTTTCATCTTTAGCATCAGAAAGCATTTTGGCTTGCTTGTTTTTTTCATTACGAAACTGAGATTCTCTATCTCTTTGTTGTTGAGTGTCAGCAAATTGACCTTGCTTTACGATTTCTAAAAGCTCTTGAGGATTTGAAGGCTGTACAGCCTCTTCTCCATCTTCAGCAAATGAAGTAGATGAAACTAAACCAAAACTGAGAAGAAATATAAAAAGTTTTATTTTATTCATTTTAGTTAGCCTCCGTAGGTGCTGGTAACGGTAATTCCATTAAATCTACTGTTGCAAGTTTATTCGCTATTCTTAAACCTCTTCTAGTAGGGTTTCTATAGCTATTATCAAGTTCTTTCCAAGATCTTGAGTCGTTATCCCATGCGTGTGTTTGAGTCTCATCAGTAGTTTGGAAAACCATAGCCAATCTTCCTACTCTAAGGATGTTTCCTTCTCTTAACTCACCATCTATAACGATACTGTCTTTGTAAGCATCAAGTTTTCTACCGTATTCAGCTTCAACGTTAAAAGCTTCCAAAACCTGTCTTAAACCTTCTGCAGGCGAAACAGTTGGGTTGTCTAGAGCAGCTTTAGCGAAAGCGATACGTTCTTTTCTTTCAGCAAGATGAAAAGGAAGATCAAGCTCTATTGAAGTCTCAATACCAGCAAGCATTCTTCTAGTGAAAGGTGGTATTTGCCTTTGCATTACTTGTGCTTCTTTCATTGTTTTATCAATTTCTTTCAAACGCTCTTCTTGACGCTGAATTTGTTGCTTCATTTGGGCGTTGTAGACTCTTAATCCTTCTATCTGTTTACTAACAGTTTTGAACTCGCTGACTATCACAGATGTTTGTTCATCCATTTCATCAATTTTTGATTGAGATGTTTTTTCTGCAACTTGTCTGGCTTGTCCAACATCTAAAAGAGGTTGAATTTGATCACTAAACATAAGACCAGAAACTGATATTCCAGCCAGCATAAAAACAAATTTACAAAGACGCGTCATAGCTATCTCCTAATTTTCTAAATTCTTAATAATTCTATTCGTAAAGTAAGTGAAAATAACCTGTTTTTCAACAAATCTTTTCACCTTCCCCAAGACGAACGAGTAAACTATAGAGACAAAATAGAACCAATGCAATGTTAAATAAATACAGTCCTACTATAGTTATCTAAGATGTCAAACGCAGAATTCATATTCTTCTCCTATTTAGCTAATTGCTTAGGTTTGACCCTTCTTGTAATAAGAAGCATCAATAAAAAAAGTCCAAGAGCGCTGATGAGATTTTTATTTATGCCTATTCTTTTAACTTTCTTAATAGGCTTAGCTCTTCAAGAGTATATGGAAACTTCTATATTTTCGAATAGGCAGTTATTAGTAAGTATTTTATTGTTTGCTTGGTGTTTAAAATCTATTGTTTCGTATAACTCGATAAAAATAATACTACTATCAAGTGTTTTGGATGATATAAAAAGAGCAATATACAAAAAAACTTACTTTAAAATTTTTAATCTCATATTTAGAGTATCTCTAATCCAGTTGATGTGTTTTAGTTCTGCTTTATCAACTAATTACCTAAGCGGTTCTCAGCATCTTAAGTTTTTAGATTTAACTGGTTTCGTGATTTGCTTTATAGGTTTATTTATAGAAATGCTAAGTGAGAAAGAACTGAAAAATTATTCTCTTAATAAAACTAAGGTTGTTGAATCGGGCCTATGGTCAATAAGTAGAAATCCAAATTTGATAGGTGTATTTTTATTCTTTTTTGGAATTCAAGTTATTGCACTCAATGCTATTAGTACCGTTTGGTCCATCTTTGGATTTTTCTTAACGGGCCTTATAATCTTCAAGAATTTAATACCAAATATGGAAAATGCTTTAATGGATAAGTTTCCCGACTACAGCGAGTATTCAAAAAGAGTTCCAAAATTAGTTCGCTTTAAATGATGTTACAAACTTTTATTCCTCATTTATTGATAACTTCTCTTATGGGATATCTAGCTGAGAGCGAGAATCGCTTCTTAAAAAGATTATTAATAAATTCATTTATATATCTTTATAAACCAGACCTAGGGGAAGCGATTCATTCTAATGTTGATAACTATATTTCTTATAATGACTTCTTCACGCGGAAGCTAAAGAATAGAGATATAGATAAATCAGAAAAGACCTTTATTTCTCCGGTTGATGGAGAAATCGTTGATCATGGATACATAAAAGATAAAAATTTGATTCAAGCAAAAAGGTATGAATATTCACTTGAAGAGCTCCTAGGAGAAGAAAGTGTTGATAAGTTTAATGAAGGCTACTTTGTAACAATTTATCTAGCTCCTACTGATTATCACAGGATCCATTGTCCGTACGAGGCCGTTATAAGGAGATCTATTCATTTGGGGAGTTCTCTTTTTAGTGTTAATAAAAAAGCCCAAGAAACAATTCCTAAACTTTACATAAAGAATGAAAGGTCGGTACTGCATTTAAGCTCAAATATTTTTGACTACGCTTTAGTTTCTGTTGGGGCATCGGTAGTTGGCAGTATTGTTCCCTTCTGGGGATCTCAAAAGACTAGCTCAAGAAATAATCTTATAAGGGAATGGAACCGAGGACCTGACGAAAGCGAGAGTTCTATAAGAAAAGGAGATGAATTGGCTCATTTCAAAATGGGTTCTACAGTGATTCTTCTATTTGAGGATTCAAAGAAATTAGATTTAGATTCCTTGAACCAAAAGAAGCGGGTAAAATTTGGAGCAGAATTAATTTCACTTAAAAATTTATAGGTAAAAATTTGGTAACTTACTCTACTAGCGACTTCAAAGTTGGTTTAAAAATAATCATCGATAACGATCCGTGTGTGATCATTGACGAAGAGTTTAATAAACCCGGAAAGGGGCAAGCATTTAGCAAAATAAAATTTAGAAACTATCTTACAGGCAGGGTTGGAGAAAAAACCTGCAAAGTCGGAGAATCTTTAGAGGCTGCAGATGTAGAAGAGCTAGATATGCAATTTCTTTATAGTGATGGAAGTGCTTGGTTCTTCATGCATCCAGAGACCTATGAGCAAATACCCGTAAGCATTGAGGCTCTTGGAGAGCTAGATAAATGGGTAACAGAGGAAGACATATGCAAAATACTTCTTTGGAACGATAAACCAATTTCTGTAGTAGCTCCAACTTTTGTTGATCTCGAAGTAACCCAAACAGACCCAGGAGTAAAGGGTGATACAGCAACAGGAGGCTCTAAACCTGCTACTGTTTCTACTGGAGCAATTATAAAGGTTCCATTATTTGTCTCAGAAGGAGAGGTTGTAACCATAGATACAAGAAATGGTGAGTACCAGGGACGTAAATAGTTCACCTAATGATAGAAAAGATTCAATCAAATCTTGTAAGGATATTAGAAGACTTATACGGCGACTCTCATCTAAATATAGATGAGCTTAAGATTAATCTACAGGAAAATAATGATAAGAAACATGGTGACCTAGCCTCGAATATTGCATTAATATTAGCTAAACCTCTGAAAAAAAATCCACAAGAAATTGCTAACTCGATAAGAGATTCTTTCATCACCGATGAAGAGATTACAAAAATAGAGGTAGCAGGACCAGGTTTCATTAACTTCTTTTTATCTACCAAAACTCATAGTGAAGTTCTTAATGAAATTTCTGCAAAAAAAGAGCTTTTTGGAAAATCAGAAACTAAAAACCAAAACGTACTGATTGAATATGTATCAAGTAACCCCACTGGGCCATTGCACGTGGGACACGGTCGGGGAGCTGCATTTGGATCTGTCCTTGGAGCTTTACTAAAAGAAGCGGGATTTAAGGTTGATGAAGAATATTATGTAAATGATTTTGGAAGGCAGATGAATATTCTAGCTGCTAGTTTGTGGTTAAGGTATGCCCAACTTTTTAATGAGTCAATCACTATGATTGAAAATGGATATCAAGGAGAGTATTTGATTTCTATAGCGGAAAAGTTAAAAGAAGATCATTCGGATAAATTTTATAGAAATTATGATTCCATTGTTGAACTATTAAAGACCGAGATTCAAGATGATGAGATTTTTACAGACAGCGTAGTTGTAGCTATTCAATCTGCTCTAGAAAACGATTTTAATTTTTTAAGGGATTTTGCTCTTCAAGCAATTCTAGAATTGATCAAACGAGATCTATTAGACTTTGGTGTTGAGCACAACTTCTGGTTTTCAGAATCTTCACTTTATGACATTAAAGAAAATCAAGCCAGCCAAGTTGACCTTGCAATTGAAGATTTAAAATCTAGGGGCTTTGTGTATGAAAAAGAAGATGCCCTCTGGTTCAAATCTTCAGAATTTGGGGATGACAAAGATAGAGTCTTGAAAAGAGGCAATGGTGAATATACTTATTTTGCTTCAGATGTAGCATATCACTCAAAAAAATATGACCGTGGATATGATAGAGTAATTAATATTTGGGGATCTGATCATCACGGCTATACACCTCGAGTGCAAGCTGCCATGGAAGCAACCAACAGAGACCCAGAGAAACTTGAGATTGTTTATATTCAGTTTGCAAATCTTTTGCGTGCCGGAAAAAAAGTTACTATGTCTACGAGGAGCGGTGAATTCATAACGCTGAGAGAGCTTATGGATGAAGTTACAACCGAAGCTGCTAGATTCTTTTATATAAACAGAAAAGCCGATCAGCATCTTGATTTTGATCTTGATCTTGCCAAGGATCAATCTAAAGACAATCCCTTGTACTATATCCAGTATGCACATGCCAGAATTTGCAGTGTATTGAAGAAATCAAATGCTCAGATCATGGATTTAGAACGCGCTGATCTAACTTTGTTAGATACAGAAAAAGAGATTGAGATACAAAAAACTTTAAATCAATACCCTGCCCTTATTGAACGCGCTGCAAAGTCTAGCGAGCCGCATCTTCTTTGCTACTATCTGAAAGATTTATCTGGATTATTCCATAGCTATTACAATAGTGAAAAATTTATCATTGAAGATAAAAAGTTGATGGCATCAAGATTATTCCTGCTCAAAGGTGTAAAGCAGGTGTTAGTTAATGGCCTCTCAATCTTGGGTATAAAAGCACCAGAAGAAATGTAAAGTGGAGATATCAAAAAAAATTATAGAAGTTAATAGGGAAATAAAACAGATTTGTAAAAATCTAGATAAAGATGTTAATGAAATCACTATTCTTGGGGCGAGTAAGTCACAATCGCTTGAAAAGATAAAAGAAGCCTTCGATGGAGGAATTAAAAACTTTGGTGAAAATTATCTTCAAGAAGCAGAGCTCAAAATCAAATCTCTTCAAGAAGATATAACCTGGCATTTTATCGGATCAATTCAAACAAGAAAGGCAAAGAAAATTGCTGAGATTTTTGATTGGGTTCATGCTGTAGATTCACTAAAAGTTGCAAAAAAACTCAACGACTCACGACCTAAAACAAAAGGACCCCTTAAAGTCTGTATTCAATTAAATATTGATGAAGAGATTTCTAAATCAGGTATTAGTAGTCGTGAGATAGAAGTGTTTCTTTCAGAATGTAGTGATTTGAAAAATATTGAAGTTAGGGGCTTGATGGTTATTCCTAAACCGAGAAACTCCATACAAGATCAACACGAAATCTTTAAAAAAGTGAAAGGGATTTTTGATTCATTGAATCAAAAGAATATTAAAATCGATACACTATCAATGGGCATGTCATCTGACTATGGTCCTGCTATTAGAGAAGGGTCTACAATGGTAAGGATAGGAACAGGAATTTTTGGTTTAAGGAAATGAATAATTTGAATGAGAAAATCGGATTTATTGGAGCGGGCAATATGGCTACTGCTCTAATATCAGGACTTATCAATAGCAACTTTAGTCCTACCAAGATTATTGCCTCATCACCTGAGAAGGAACATCTTCAGAAATTATCAGAAGCCTTTAAAATTAATACGTGTAATGACAATCAAGAAATTATTAATAAAGCAGATATTATTATTTTGGCAGTAAAGCCTAATATCATTGAAGAAGTCATAAATGAAATAAAGATAAGCATTAAACAGAAAAATATTTTACTTATTTCTATCGCCGCAGGTATTAAAATTGAAAAAATCGAAACTCTTCTTGGGGTTGATCAAAGAATTATCAGGGCCATGCCAAACACTCCTGCTAGCATTATGGAAGGAGTTACAGCGTTATGTTCTAATAATAGCGCCTTGTCAGAGGATGTTGCTAAAGCAAGAATCCTCTTTGAATGTGCAGGAAAAGTTACTGAAATAAATGAAACTAATATAGATATTTTCACTGCATTAATTGGCTCGGGTCCTGCCTATATTTTTTATTTAATAGAGGCGATGCTTGAATCATCAAGAAATTTAAAACTCCCTGAAGAAGAAAAAGTTAATTTAATTTCTGCAATGATTGCTGGTTCTGCTAATTTAGCAAAGAATTCACCGGACTCTCCTGAGATGCTGAGGAAAAAAGTCACTTCTCCTGGTGGAGTAACTCAAAAGGCAATTGAAGAGTTTGAAAAATATGGAATGAAGGAAATAATTAAAAAGTGTATGGATGAGGCTGAAAAGAAATCTATTGAACTTGGAGAAAAGTAATGTCTGAAGCAACTCTCTTTCTTTTTAAAGCGTTAATGGATATTTTTACTATTGGAGTGGTCTTTAATTTCTTATTCAGATTATTGAAAGTTGATTACTATAATCCTTTAGTTCAAGGAATAATTCGTGCTGTTGATGTGCCAAGTCAAGCCTTGCGTTCCTTTATAAAACCAATTCGCAACATTGATCTTTCTTCTTTTTTAGTCGCAATTTTTATCCAAGCCGGAGCATTCTATGTAGCTGCCATGACTGGCTCTATAGACTATGTTCCCTCAAAAATTCTTCTCTGGTCTAGTTATTCAGTTATGTTGCTGACTCTAAAGATGATCTGGTGGATCCTTCTTGGAGGAATAATTATCAGCTTTGTGGCTGGGAGTAATTTTCATCCAGCCATTAGCTTAATTAGACAAATGTCCGACCAAATGTTTAAGCCTTTTAGAGTGTTACTTCCGCCCATGGGAGGGTTAGACTTTTCACCTATTTTTGCATTTATTGCATTAAATTTTTTACAAGTTTTATTTGTGCAATTTGCAATAGAGTCAGGATTGCCGGTCTGGCTATCGGTTGGTTTCTAAGCATAGTTCAAATATAATAGTTGAACGCCGATTTGACATAGCTTGCGGGCGTTTAATTAAAATACAGCTAATGCCTTTAATTAAGCCTGTTTAGCTTTTGCGAACGGGTTTTTTTATGAGTAATTCAATACGAAACGTAGAAGCTAAGAAG
>Ga0228615_1001411_pt1 | contig 12021 bp, 9 predicted proteins | sample 16DmetaG_FD_190530 | JGI IMG/M metagenome (GOLD analysis project Ga0228615, IMG submission 190530) | Seawater microbial communities from Monterey Bay, California, United States - 16D | ecosystem: Environmental > Aquatic > Marine > Coastal | place: USA: California | collected 2016-10-17
ACTCGAATTTGGTGAACTTAGGATATCTTAAGCGTTGGGATAAATTTACTTTTAACGGATCTGTATATTATCAGAAAGCAACCCAAGTAATTGAACGAATAACCGAAGCTACAGGTGCCTTAGTTGTAGTGAGTCAGGATCCTTTGGTTGAACTTCCAGAATTTAGATCAACCTCAGTTAACTTATCCGAAAATATTAGAACGGGTACAGAATTTACCCTGACATACTCTCCAAAACGCAAGGTGCGAATAAGTAGTAACTTTAATATCTTCAACTCAGAGACTGTGGGAACTTATAATGGAGCCTCCTTAGATCGAGAAATTATAAGCTGGTTTGTTAGAATCAATAGTAGCTTTCCACTGCCCTTTGGAATCAACACACAATTAAGAGGATTTTATTTTGGCCCGCGAGCTAATGCCCAAACGGAGTCTAAAGGAATCTTTAGGTTCTCTGGCGCATTGAATAAAAATATTTTCAAAAACAAAGGGACAATATCTTTTCGGGCAAGCGATATTTTAAATTCTTCGATAAGAAAGAGTACTACGGAGACTGCAGACTTTAGAAATTATACAGAGTTTCAATGGAGACAACCCTCTTATATTTTAACACTTACTTATCGTATTAACGAAAGAAAAATGGATCGAAAAAGGAATCGTAACCAAGGTTTTGGTGGTAACGATGAAGGAGATGGACCAGACTTCTAAGTCAAAAAAAAGGAGTTTATTGCTCCTTTTTTTATTTCTTTTGTTTTTCAACTTCCGATTTCCTTCCGTACTTGATGTATTCTCTTAAAGCCCCAATCAACCAGTAAGGGATCACAAATGTGAGCAAAAAAATCATCAACCAAAAGCCAATGGTAAGTATGGTTAGAAAAGAAAGAAATCCTAAGTATTGGTCAAATTCAAACATCGGTTCATTTTATATGACAAAAGTAAGGCTTTTTTAAATTCTATTTTCTCAAAATAAAAATTTCAGCAAGCTTTTTAACAAATATATTCACTACAGTTAAAGCATTTCTATGAAACCTAGTATTTTTGTATTAAAATAATTATAGATGGAATATCGGATAGAAAAAGATACCTTAGGAGAAGTAAAAGTCCCTAAAGAGGTATATTGGGGAGCTCAAACGGAACGTTCTAGAAACAATTTTAAAATAGGCACCCCGGCTTCTATGCCTTTAGAAGTAGTCTACGGTTTTGCCTATCTAAAAAAAGCTGCTGCTTACACGAATTGTGATTTAGAAGTATTAACTCCAGAAAAACGAGATCTTATTGCAAAAGTATGCGATGAGATACATGCAGGAACGTTAGACGATCAATTTCCATTAGTGATATGGCAAACTGGTTCTGGGACACAGAGCAACATGAATATGAATGAGGTGATTGCCAATCGCGCTCATGTCCTTTCAGGCAATACCCTTGGCGAGGGTGAAAAAATTCTAGCTCCAAATGATGACGTCAACAAATCGCAATCTTCAAACGATACCTTTCCAACAGGCATGCATATCGCTACTTATAAAAAAATCGTAGAGGTTACCCTCCCAGGTATAAAACATTTGCGTACTGCTTTAAATCAAAAAGTAAAAGCCTTCCAAAAAGTTGTAAAAATCGGAAGAACCCATCTAATGGATGCTACGCCCCTCACCCTTGGGCAAGAATTTTCAGGCTATGTAGCCCAGTTGGATCATGGGATAGACGCCTTAGAGTTCACTTTAAAACATCTCAGCGAAATCGCCTTAGGAGGAACAGCGGTTGGTACGGGTATCAATACTCCCAAAGGATATTCAGAAAAGGTTGCAGCTTACATCGCTGAATTTACTGGTTTACCCTTTATCAGTGCGCCAAATAAATTTGAGGCACTAGCTGCACACGATGCAATGGTGAGTGCCCATGGAGCATTAAAACAAATAGCAGTTTCCCTAAATAAAATTGCAAATGACATCCGTCTAATGGCTTCTGGACCCCGTTCAGGAATAGGAGAACTCATTATTCCAGCAAATGAACCAGGAAGCTCCATCATGCCAGGAAAAGTAAATCCTACCCAATGTGAAGCCCTAACTATGGTCTGTGCTCAGGTCATGGGTAATGATGTAGCGGTTAGTATCGGAGGAACTCAGGGGCATTATGAATTGAACGTATTTAAGCCCATGATGGCTGCAAACCTAATTCAATCGGCTCAATTACTTGGAGACGCTTGTATGAGTTTTACAAAACATTGTGTCGTTGGGATCGAACCCAATCACAAACGCATTGATGCACTGGTCAAAAACTCTTTGATGCTCGTTACTGCATTGAATACTAAAATTGGATACTATAAAGCAGCAGAAATAGCTAACAAAGCTCACGATGAAGGAACTACTCTTAAGGAAGCCTGTCTTGCTCTGGGTTATTTAACTGCAGAAGAATTTGACCAATGGGTTCGTCCTGAAGACATGACGGGAAATGACTGATCTCTACTTTAGAAAATTTGTTTTTGAAGACGCTACCGCATTTAAAGCGCTGAATATCGAATGGCTAGAAACTTATTTTGAAGTTGAACCTATAGATGATCGGGTATTAAGCAATCCCCAAACCGAAATTTTAGATCCCGGGGGATTTATTATTATGGCAGAACTAAATGAAGTAACGATAGGTACCTTTGCTTATATTAAGAAGGGAGAACAATTATTTGAATTTAGTAAAATGGCTATTGATCCAAAATATAGAGGGCAAGGCTATGGAAATGTCATGATGCAATTTGCAATTGATTTTGCTGAAAAACACCATTGGGAAAAAATTATTCTCTACTCGAGTACTGTCCTAGAAAACTCAATTTATCTGTACCGAAAATACGGTTTTAAAGAGGTTCCAATGGAAGCTGATGTCATTTATTCGCGCGGAAATATTAAAATGGAGTTAGCCCTTAACTAATCTCGTGTCAATTTTCGGTATTGAATCCGTTTTGGCATGATATCCTGACCTAAGCGCTTCTTCTTATTTTCTTCATAATCTGAATATGAGCCTTCAAAAAAGTACACCTGTGAATCTCCTTCAAAGGCAAGAATATGGGTACAAATTCGATCTAAAAACCAACGATCGTGAGAGATGACCACAGCGCAACCCGCAAAGTTTTCCAAACCTTCTTCTAAGGCGCGTAGTGTATTAACATCTAAATCATTTGTAGGTTCGTCTAAAAGTAAAACATTCCCTTCTTCTTTTAACGTCATCGCTAAATGGAGTCGGTTTCTTTCTCCTCCAGAAAGGGTAGCGACTTTTTTGTTTTGCTCACTCCCACTAAAGTTAAATCGGCTAAGAAACGCTCTGGAATTAACCTGTCTGCCTCCAAGCATAATCAATTCTTGCTCATCACTAAAGTTTTGCCAAATTGATTTTTCAGGATTGATATTGGAATGGGATTGATCAACATAAGCAAGTTTTACGGTTTCCCCAACAGTAAACTTCCCCCCATCAGGGTTCTCTTCACACATTATCATTCTAAAAACAGTAGATTTCCCAGCTCCGTTGGGTCCTATGACTCCTACGATTCCTGCTTGAGGCAGATTAAAATTGAGGTCATCATACAGCAATTTATCTCCAAAAGACTTTGCAACCTTTGAAGCCACGATTACATTCGTACCTAAACGAGGCCCATTAGGAATAAAAATTTCTAACTTTTCATCGACTTGTTTTTGGTCTTGGCTCATTAACTTATCGTAATTAGCCAAACGAGCTTTCTGTTTGGATTGTCTTCCTTTAGGTGCCATACGAACCCATTCTAATTCGCGTTCTAGTGTTTTTTGACGTTTAGAAGATTGTTTTTGTTCTTGCGCTAGACGCTTGGATTTTTGATCAAGCCATGATGAATAATTGCCTTTCCATGGAATCCCTTCTCCTCGATCCAGTTCTAAAATCCATCCTGCTACATTGTCTAAGAAATAACGGTCGTGTGTTACGGCAATCACCGTTCCTTGATACTGCGCTAAATGATGTTCTAACCAATGAACCGATTCTGCGTCCAGGTGGTTGGTGGGTTCGTCTAATAGCAGTACATCTGGTTTTTGTAATAGCAAGCGGCAAAGTGCTACACGGCGGCGTTCTCCTCCAGAGAGAACACCAATTTTTTGATCACTTGGAGGAGTTCTTAAGGCATCCATTGCTATTTCTAGCTGCGTGTCCAACTCCCATGCATTTGCTGCATCAATTTCATCTTGTAGTTGCGCTTGACGGTGCATGAGTTGCTGCATTTTATCTGCATTCTCATAAACTTCTGGGAGTCCAAACTGATCGTTGATTTTATTGTATTCGTCTAAGATAGCTACTGTAGCTGCAACTCCTTCTTTGACAACTTCTAAAACGGTTTTCTCTTCATCGAGTTGTGGCTCTTGTTCAAGATAACCTACCTTATATTTATTGGAAAACACTACATCCCCTTGAAAATTTTTATCTAAACCAGCAATGATTTTTAATAGAGTAGATTTTCCTGATCCATTAAGCCCAAGTATTCCAATTTTGGCTCCATAAAAAAAGCTTAAATAAATATTTTTTAAAACAGGTTGATTGGCACTGGGGAACGTCTTTGACACTCCATTCATCGAAAAGATTACCTTTTTCTCGTCTGACATATTAAATTCTTCCTCTTAAGGCATTAAATGCCCATGCTATTGCATAAAACCCTACACCTGCTGTGGAGAAACCTATAGCGTAATCAGGGTACTTTAGTACTCCTATTAGAATTAATGCACTTCCTATTATTGCTATGAATAATGCGGAATAGCCCACGATTTTATTCTTGTTTAAACCCATACTTGTTTCAATACAAAACAAATATCGAACTTTTATTTAAAATGACACCTATAGAAATTAGTACTTTAGCAAAGTCATTATAACAACATGAACTTAGAACAAGAAAAAAATAAAGATGCCGTGAAAATGGCATGGTCTAAACTGCAAGCACGTATTCGGTCAATAAAACAAGGAGGTGGCAAGGCAAGACTACAAAAACTAAACGAACAAGGTAAACTCTCTGCAAGACAACGCATTAATCAGCTTGTTGATAACCCTAATTCTGTCTTTGAAATTGGAATTTTGGCTGCTGAAAAAATGTATGAGGAACATGGAGGATGCCCAGCTGCAGGAGTTGTCGTTGTCATTGGAGTAATTTCTGGGAAGCGTTGTGTTATCGTAGCTAATGACGCTACTGTAAAAGCAGGAGCCTGGTTTCCTATGACCGCTAAGAAAAACCTTAGAGCGCAAGAAATTGCGATGGAAAACAAAATACCCATCATTTACCTCGTCGATAGTGCTGGTATTTATTTACCCTTACAAGACCAAATTTTTGCTGATAAGAAAGATTTCGGTCGCATTTTTAGAAACAATGCAAAAATGAGCAGTATGGGAATCGTTCAAATAGCTGCCGTAATGGGTAGCTGTGTAGCTGGTGGGGCTTACCTCCCTATCATGTCTGACGAGGCTATTATAGTTGAAAAAACAGGAAGTATCTTTTTAGCAGGAAGCTATTTAGTCAAAGCAGCAATAGGCGAAGATGTTGATAATGAATTATTAGGAGGCGCCGATACCCACAGTGGAATTAGTGGTGTAACGGATTACAAAGTAAAAGACGACCAAGCGGCTCTAGATAAAATTAAAAGTCTTGTAGAAAAAATTGGTGGTCAACTCAACGCAGGTTTTCAACGAACTAAAACCAAAGCGCCGCGGAGTAGTGATCCCGAGATGATTTACAAAATCCTCCCAAAAGCAAATACACAACCTTATGATACCTATGAAATTTTAGAACAACTCGTTGACGAGGATTCTATGGATGAATATAAAAAAGAATACGGTCAGACACTAATTACGACTTATGCAAAAATTGACGGTTGGTCGGTAGGGATTGTAGCAAATCAACGAAAAATTGTAAAAAGTAAATCAGGAGAAATGCAATTTGGCGGAGTAATTTACGGAGATGCTGCTGACAAAGCCACGCGGTTTATAGCCAATTGCAACCAACGTAACATTCCTTTAGTTTTTCTTCAAGATGTGACTGGCTTTATGGTAGGTAGTAAAGCAGAGCACGGAGGAATCATAAAAGATGGTGCAAAAATGGTCAATGCCGTAGCTAACTCCGTTGTTCCCAAATTTACCGTGGTCATAGGGAATTCATTTGGCGCGGGAAATTACGCCATGTGTGGAAAAGCATATGATCCTCGACTAATGCTGGCTTGGCCCACTGCTAAAATGGCAGTAATGGGTGGAAGTCAAGCGGCCAATGTTTTGTTACAAATCGAAAAATCCGCAGCAAAAAAAGCTGGAGTTAAAGTAGATGATAAAAAAGAAGAAGCCTTAAGAAAAAAGATTAGCAACGATTATGATGACAAAACTGATATTAGCTACGCAGCTTCTCGTTTATGGGTGGATGCTGTAATTGATCCCGCTGAAACCCGATCATGGATTAGCATGGGCATTGACATTGCTAACCATGCACCAAGTTCTGAAAAATTTAATATGGGGGTTCTACAGGTCTAAAATACGATGCGGTTTCTGAGCCATCGTTTGTTTTCTTTTTACTTTCCCGCTGTGCGTTTGAACGAAGTCTTTAAAACAAACAATTGCTTTGGGAATTTCATAATCTCCAAGTGAAGTACACTTTTTGATTTGACTGTGTAATTTTTCCAATTTAATTTCGGGATCATCCTTTACAACCAAAACAACTTTTTCCCCTAATACTGGATCTGAAATCTGGTCAATAAAAAAATGAAAAGCAAGATTTTCAGAAAGTTTACGCTCAATTTGTTCGGGGTGTAGCTTTATTCCTCCCGAATTAATTACGTGATCGATCCTACCGATCAATCGAAAATGCGAGGGACTAAAAAGTTCTACTTCATCATTGGTCACGAGATTTTGAACATCTAACTTTGGCACGTCAATGATCAAACACTTTCGATCGTCTTGTCGAACCGTAACATCAGGTAAACACTTAAATTCGGATACAGGATCCGTCATAGAACGAATCGCGATATGAGACAAAGTCTCCATCATTCCATAGGTCTCGTATGCGTTCAAATTTGCTTTCAGTAAAGCTTGTTGAAGTGCAGAAGAAACATAAGCCCCTCCTACAATGAGTTTTTTGACTTTCCCAAGGTCTGCTAAAGAATGATAGGCCTGCATTGGAGTCATTGCTACAAAGTCATAGGTCTTATTATTTTTATAAAAAGGATTTTTTGATGGAGAAATTAAATCGATTTCTAAGCCTAAAATCATGGCACGCACCAACATCATTTTACCTGCAATATAATTTGCTGGAAGACAGTGTAAAGCACGATCTCCAACACTTACTCCAAAATAATCTCCTGTTGCAATGGCACTGTTGACCAAAGACTGCTTTTTAAATAAGAGTTTTTTAGGGACTGCAGTTGTTCCGGAACTTTCTAGGATGATTGTATCTGCATGATCCAACCAATCCATTAAAAAATCTCCTAAAAAACGTTCGTAAAAATCCCCTTCTTTTATGAAGTTATAAGCAACTTCTTTTAAGGTTGATTGATTGTAATAATAACCGTTCAGTCTAAATCTATTGTGAATTTTTGTATAATCAGGTATGTGCATATTTAAAATCGATCAATTAGGTTCTTCTTCCAATCAGACCATTGATATTTTCGAGACATCAAAACTAAAAAGAGGGGATACAGAAACAAAAGTGAAATTAGAATTTCACCACCTAAAGAAGGCTTAGAAACATCTATTAAGATGGATTCTGTTTGAAAAACTGTCCAACTAGAAGTGACGAGTAAGGCTGTCAATAAATTATTTGCTGCATGAAAACCCACTGCAAGTTCTATCCCTTGATCCATCAATGTCAAAATCCCCAAAAATAATCCAGTACCTATATAGTAAACTAATAAACCATAACCTAGCTTTTCAACCTCAGGATTGAAAATATGCAAACTCCCGAAAATCAATGAAGTCATTACTAAAGGAGCCCAACAATTTCTAAACAATGTGCCAAAACCTTGCATTAAATAACCTCTAAAAATATATTCTTCCAAGCTCGTTTGGATTGGGATCAAAGCAAGGCCGATTACGAGCAGTATCGCAAAAGCTTGAGGATTAAAATTACATTGATAGTCTTCAGGAGATATTACATAATCTCCAAGAATTAATACTACACTCACTCCACCCCAAATCATAAATGCAAAAAGTATCCTTTGCCAATCCAAAGCTTTACGCGAACTTGAAATACTTAGCAAACTTCGCTCATTGAGTTTTTTTACAACTAATAAAAGTCCCAAAAATCCTATTACAAAGGGGATTAAGAGTAAAAACAATTGCAAATTTTTGTCTAGATTTCTTAAAGCCAGCATCGGATCTCCGCCCGAAGCTGCCAGAGCTTCCCCTGTTAAAAAAAAAGTGAGTGGCAATTGACCAATAAATGTGAAGATGATGATGACAAAAGAACCGAGGAGATAGGTCCAAAAAGGATTTTTATAAGCTACAGCCTGTTCTAAAAACATACTAAGGTAATTTTCCCCAAGGTATTAATTTATCTGTCCAAAGACAACCTCTTTTAATGACTAAAGGACTGGCGATATTATTACTAAACAGTGAACCTGTGCCTAATCCTTGATTCCCCCTAAAATTCGTTTTATAAGTCCATTGAGCTATCGCATTCAATCCAATGTTACTTTCCAAAGCACTGGTTACCCACCACCCTATTCCATGAGATTCTGCAATCTCAATCCATTGATCCGAACGTTTAAAGCCTCCAATTAGAGAAGGTTTTAAAATGAGGTATTGGGGCTTAATATTTCGAATTAAGTTTTCTTGATCTTTTTTAGAGAAATGTCCAATGAGTTCTTCGTCCAAAGCAATTGGAAGGGGACTATTATCACATAAAGCCCTCATAGCTTTATGTTGATTAATAGCAATAGGTTGCTCAATAGAATGGATATCAAACTCACTAAGGCGTTTTAATTTTTCTAAAGCATCAACCGGAGAAAACGCCCCATTGGCATCTACGCGTATCACAACATCTTTTGGACCGTACTCCTTTCGAATTTGGTCTAAAAGTTCCAACTCGTTTTTAAAGTTTAAAGCCCCAATTTTAAGCTTTATACAATTAAATCCGTTATCTAATAATCGCTTAATCTGTGCATTCATAAAGTCAAAACTTCCCATCCAAACCAGTCCGTTTATCGGAATCAAATCCTCTCCTTTAGAAAAATTTGAGGGAAATAAGGTATAGGGATTTTTCTGATTCAGATCAAGTAAGGCCATTTCATACCCCATTTCCAATGCTGGCCACTCGGTTAATTCTGGAAGAGGTTTCTCACTATTTATCGCCTCACACAAATTTGATAGCTGCTGTTCAAAATTTGGTTTGTCATCATAACTTAGACCAGCTAATAAACTACATTCTCCTAATCCCTTCGCACCTCCTTCTTGCAGTTCAATAAACCAACTGTCCTTTGTTGTGAGTATGCCCCTAGAGGTGCCACTAGCTTGTTTAAATTGAAGACTGTGTTTGTAATAGCGTGCCTGCATTAGCCTAGTTGTAAAGTAATGAAAATCAATACAGACAAGAAAAAAGTTGACAATGCTAAATTTTTCAACTCAGGATCTAAATTTTTTGGAAGTTTGTTATTGATGACAACTTTCATGTGCCACGCTAAAGGAAGAATAATTAGCAAAGGAAGCCAGAAATACTTGAGCTCTGCAGTATAAAAAACTCCAAACAATACAACAATTGCTCCTCCAATTAAAAACAGATGATACAGCTTGGCTTTTCCCTTTCCTAAAAAAACAGCGAGTGTTCTCTTTCCAACCGCAGCGTCATTTTCACGATCTCTCATATTATTGAGGTTTAATACTCCTACGGAAAGAAAGCCGATAACCACAGCAAATAAAACCTCTCTAAGATCAATGGTCTTAAGCTGAACGAAATAAGATCCCAGCACACTCAATCCACCAAAAAAAAGTAGAACAAAAAGATCTCCCAATCCTCTATAACCATAGGCTCCATCTCCAACGGTATAGGAAATAGCAGCCCAAACACTTAAAAAACTCAATGATAAAAAAATCCCTAAATAAAAAAGAGAGCTTGCCCCAAATGCTAGAAAAATTAATGTAATAGCTAAAATTAGAGCTAAAACACAACTTATGAAAATTCCGTTTTTTAATTCCGTCTTACTGAGTAAACCTGCTTGAAAGACACGTTCTGGTCCCAGCCTTGCATCGTTATCCGTACCCTTAATTCCGTCACCATAATCATTTGCTAAATTAGAAATGATTTGAAAGCTCATCGCAGTAAGCAGCATGAGCAAAAAAAGAGTCCAAGAAAAACTATTGTCGGAAAGAGACAACGCATTTCCAACGATGATACCAGAAACAGAAAGGGGCAAAGTTCGGAGACGTGCAGCACGAATCCAAACTTTGGTTTTGATCATCATATTTTAAGGAAACTTAGGATATTTTTTAAAATTTGGAGCGCGCTTTTCTAAAAAGGCTTTTTTCCCTTCTTGAGCTTCATCCATAAGATAATACATCAAAGTAGCATCACCAGCCAATTGCATCAATCCGTGTTGACCATCCAGCTCTGCATTTAATGATCGCTTGAGCATTCGTAAGGCAAGTGGACTGCGCTGTTGCATGATTTGACACCATTCAATAACAGTGTCTTCTAATTCTTCTAAAGCAACAACTTTATTTACCATCCCCATTTCTAAAGCTTCTTGCGCTGAATATTGTTGACACAAAAACCAAATCTCTCGTGCTTTCTTTTGACCTACATGTCGAGCCAAATAGGAAGACCCAAAGCCTCCATCAAAACTACCTACTTTGGGTCCTGTTTGACCAAAAATGGCATTCTCACTGGCAATGGTTAGATCACAAACTACGTGAAGAACATGTCCTCCTCCTATAGCATAACCATTAACCATAGCAATTACAGGCTTAGGTAGTTCACGGATACGCTTGTGTAAATCTAGTACATTCAGTCTTGGAACGCCGTCTTCACCTACATAACCTCCAACACCTTTTACATTTTGATCACCACCGCTACAAAATGCCTTATCCCCTATACCGGTGAAAACCACTACATCAATATCGTTACGTTCTCTACATATTTCCATAGCTTCCAACATTTGGGTGTTGGTTTCTGGGCGGAAGGCATTGTAAACCTCTGGGCGGTTAATTGTAATTTTTGCTACTCCTTCGTAAAACTCAAAAAGAATATCACTATAAGTACCTAAGGATTCCCATTTTCTCATTTCTTATTTTTATTGCGAAAATATAGATTTTGAATCCATTGTCTTAAAATAATTCAATAAAACCGTATCGTTTATTTTTCTTGGAGTTTGAATCTCTAAAATCTGAGGAGTTTTGTTTGATGCAAAAAATTTGGAGAGTCTTCTTTTTAAAGAACCTAAAGAGCAGGCACGCCGATACCCAAAACCAAAAGTCTTCGCTAGATATCGGGCATTTCTTTGGTGAATCGTTTCAAAATAAGTGTCGTGCTTCAAACTATCTTTTTCACCTGGTAAAATCCTGAATATCCCTCCTCCTTCATTATTAATTATGATGATTTTAAAATTATTTGGAAGGTAGTTACTCCACAAACCGTTGATGTCGTAAAAGAAACTCAAATCCCCAGTAATTAGGACCGTTGGTCTTTGACTTGTGACGGAAGCTCCTACAGCGGTTGCAGTGCTGCCGTCTATTCCACTGGTCCCACGATTACAAAAAATTTGTGTATCTACTGGCCATGAAAACAGTTGCGTGTAACGGATCGTCGAACTGTTAGCCAGTTGCAATTGGAATCCAGAGGGCCATCGGCTGGCTAAAAACTCAAACACCTTTAAATCTGAAAAAGGGGTATTGGACAAATAATCTAAACCGCTTTGCTGGCATTGCTTATAACACTTCAAGACCTTTTCTTGAAAATCGCTTGTTTTAGTTACAGGGAGCTTATAGATGAATTTTAAGAATGCCTTTGGAGTAGTTTGAATATGTTCATCCAAACTGTAATAGGTATTATACGCTTTCTTTTTAT
>Ga0228615_1001418_pt1 | contig 11985 bp, 6 predicted proteins | sample 16DmetaG_FD_190530 | JGI IMG/M metagenome (GOLD analysis project Ga0228615, IMG submission 190530) | Seawater microbial communities from Monterey Bay, California, United States - 16D | ecosystem: Environmental > Aquatic > Marine > Coastal | place: USA: California | collected 2016-10-17
CTCCATTAGCATCTTGAAATTCTGGATGATCAACTTGTAATCCGCTATCTTGAATTACAATATCAACACCTGTTCCGTCCATTGAATGTGGTCTGCCAAAAGGATTAGTAGCTAATGAAGTTGATGTGCCGTATTTGTTTTCTACAAAACTATGTCTGATCTTCCCCCAGTCTCTATAATCTCCTGAGTCGCTTGATGATTTATTAAAATTAGCAGTTTGTGTTGCTTGGTATCCTATACCTATATCGTCTCTGTCTTCTGGACGTAGTTGTACATCTGTAACTCTACCATCGTTACGCAAAGTTTCAGCCTCTGCTTGTGTTAATGCGTAGTGTGTATTTCTTGTAGATAGTACTCTTGGATCTGCAACGTCAACAGTTCTATTTGGAATGTCTCCAGCGCCTGTTGTCGAAATCATTTCTTGGTTGAATTCTGCGTAATCAACACCCTTATTGAGTGTGACAATATATTCTCTTTCACTCATGCTTACTCCTAGTGCAAGTCAACCCAAGCACCGTTGGCATAACCTTGGAACTTGTTAGTTGTAGTATTATAAATCATATCTGCATTGCCTGGTGTTAAGCTATTTCTTTCTGTTGTTGTATAACTAGCAAGTCTTAAAGGACTTTGCGTAATTCTAACTTGATCAGTAGCTCTTAGCTCAATTGAACTGTTACTATCTATTGCAGGTATACCTATACCATTACTTTCAAAACTATCTGCTGTAAATTTCTGTGCATTAATATTTCCATCTACTACAAGATCACTGCTCATTCTAACACTAGGTGTCATTACAATTTGTGAACTGTCATCAGTATCTATTACGCTAGAACTAAATGTAAAGTTACCAACTGAGTCGCCGCCTGTAGCGTTAGTCCAAATGCCGCCAACATATTTTATAGTTTGTCCTGCTTGTGGACTATTAATACTAACATCTGATAGTGTAGTAATACTAGTTGTTGATAGGTCTGTTAGATAACCACTAAGTTCTGATTGATTTGCTAATCGCACCCAGTTACCAGCGTGAGCAAAGTAACCTGCTCCTGTGCCGTGAACGTGTGCAAACATTCCATGATAAGTTGAAGCACTTGGTAAATCGCCTTCAGTTGAAAATACGTTTGCAAAGTAAACTTTGCCTGTTGTAGTAATATCATTACTACCCATATTTAAAGTGCTACCAATTGATAATGCACTTAACGGAATATTTGTTAAGTTAGCACCGCTTCCATGAAAGTTAGTTGCATATGCATTTGAATAAACATTATTACTTGCACCTAAGTTATATGTTGCAGTAGCGTAAGGTGTTACATTACCAAAGCTCACGCTATCACTAACTTCTGAACCACCTGCTAATACTTGACTAAGTGTAATACCTGTTAAACTTGTACCACTACCAATAAACGAAGTAGCATTAACATCACCTGCTACTGTAAGTTTGTGTGAAGGTGTTGTAGTAAAGATACCAACACGCTTTGTACCTGTGTCAATTTTAATTGCAGTCTCTGTACCTGTAATTGGTTTTACATTGATATCTAAATCTTGTTCATCTACTGTGCTTTCAATAATTACAGCATTGTCTACACGTAATTTAATATTATCATCTGTACCAACTACTATTCCTGTATTACTGTTAAATGTTACACTACCGTTTTGTGTATAACTTTGGTTTGCACTAATAGAATCAGTAATGCCGTAACCTGATAGTGTAGTTGGTAATCCAACTATTGAACTAAAGTTACCATCAAACAAACTAGGTCTGTTGTTTAAGTTATTATAATCTAAAAAGTAAGGACTATCAAATCCATCAAGTGTATCAGCATTTAGTCCGCCACCACCTGATGTAGCATCGTTAGCTGGTGCCCATCTAAGTCCATCCCACTTTAATACTTGTCCTGGAGTTGGTGGTGTACCTTGTGTATCAACATCTGATAAATCACTAATGTCGTTAACTAAGTCTGGTCTGTTTGATAAACTATTATAACTTCCATTTATTGCTACTGCGGCTAAACTAGGTGTACCAACAATTTCACTATAGTTAATAAAACTGTTTACCCATGCTCCGTTATTATCTTGGCCTGCTGTTGTATTCCATTTTAATACGTTACTTGATGCTAGTCCTGTTAGGTCAGTAACAAGTCCACTACCTCCGGAGCCACCGCCACCACCACCTGTTGCGGCAATAGTAATAGTTCCGTTTAAGTCATCGTATGTAATATCAATTCCGCTACCTTCTCTAAGGATAGCATTTACTCTGTCATCAACTCTTTCGTTTGTAAAGTATTGATTAGTACCTTCTGTTAATTCTGTTGTGCTTGCGGCTACAGTAGGTTTATCTGCTAAGTCATTCCAACTGCCACTAAAAGGATTATAGTTAACTCCAGCAAGTGTAAGTCCTGTTGCAGAAATCATTCCTGCTCCAGTAATACCTGAGCCTGTTAAGTCTAAATTATCACCTATTGGTAATTCTTTTAGTTTGTTGCTATCGTCTCTATCAACTATGAGTGGTATTCTGTTTGCCATATTCTTTTCCTTATAATGCCGCTATTCTAGTTTTGAAGTCTGCAAAGTCGGCACTTGCCGCTACCTCTGTTTTTAGTGTTGTTAATGTAATTGTTTCTGCTTGTAATGCACTTGCCGCTAAAGTACCTTGTGCAGAAGTTGCCGCATCAGTAATTCCGTAACCAGCTAATGTAGTTGGCTTACTTGTAAGTGAGGCAAACGTCTGTGCTGGAATAGTTAAGTTTGTAAGATTACTTCCGTTTAACGCTGGAAGTGTACCAACTAATACTGCCGCTGTAATTGTTCCGTTAACAGCATCAACTAATAGTGTCGAATCATCAGCGAATACAGATCCGTTAATATCTCTATTTTTATTTGTAACAGCAAGCTCTGCAAAGTTAGCGTTAATTTTTGTAAATGCAGTTCTTAATGGATCGCCATCGCCTTTGTTTGCACTTGATCCAATATTAATTGTTTGAATAGCCATTATACTCTCCCTACCACAACTTCAACGAACCCTGGTTCATCTCCGTCTTTAGTTCCAACTGCTTTACCAATAACAGTTCCTACTAGTGGATCGTTCTGTACCATACCATAACCTGGAATTGCACTAGATACAATTATATCACCTTTCTCAACAGCACCAATTACTTTACAAGGTACTCTACCCTGTAGTGCTAATGCTGTAACATAATCTCCGTGTAAATCACTATTCATTAAGTGTGCTGGGTTAGTTGAAACAACACCAGCAACTTTTCTATCTGCTTTATGCATAGTAGTTGTTATTTCTTGTTCACCACCAAATACTAAAACAGTGCCTGCTTCATACTCTGCATCAGCTAAGTAATTCTCAGCCAAGTCAGCGTATTGTGCCGCTGTGGCAGTTCCGTGGAATGTACCAAATTTTAATGCCGATGTACCTATATCGTATCCACCGTTAGTACTTGGAGTCATAGCCGCTTGTTTAAATACTACTGCCGCTGTATTATTATTAGCAACAATAGCAACTTCACCTGCACTACTAAATCCTGTACCAGCACCTATACCAATACCTGTACTTGAAGTACTCTTTTCACCTGGTGCTTCAATAAACGAAGTGTACATCCAGTCACTTGCTACTCTTGGTTTATTTAATGTAGCATCAGTTGGATCACCATAGCTACTGTTCTGTTGGAAGAACGATGCTGTAACACTTGTGTTACCTACTTGTATTGATCCTGGGAATGTTGTAGTTGTATTACTTGGAACTGTACCAACTGTACCAAACACTGTTGCACCACCTGGTGTTTTCATTGTCATTGTTAAGTTGGTTTGATCTAAGATATCATAGTTATCTAGTTTAATCTTCTGTGCATCAATACTACCATCTGCACCTGTTTTAACAATTCTATCAGCAACACCTGTTGTAGTAAATGAACCACCAGTGTTAACAACGTCTGCAAAAGTAATTGCACTTGCATCACCTGTGCCTGTAGCACTTCTAGCAAATACTGTGTTTTGTGCAATGTCTGGTAAGTCAGCAAAGTCAACACTACTTGCTTTTAGTGTTACCCAACCATCTGTTACTGTAAAGTCATCTGCATCAAATGCTGATAGTCCTAAATCACTTTGTGCAATACTTGTTGCGTTAGCTCTTGTAGTTGCCGCTTGCATTGTAAGTTTGCTTTGTATAATTCCTGCTGTAGGACTTACATCACCATTTACAATTACTTCTGAACTAATTGCCGCTGTTGCAACATTACTACCGTTACTTGTAAACACAACATCACCTGTAACAGTATGATTGTCATAAAGTCCTCCATGGAACATTAAGATATCATTGTTTACTCTATTACCAATGTCTGTACCAATTGCTTCTGTATCAAATGGTGTTCTAGCATCTACATATGATTTTGTAGTTACATCTTGTGGGTTAGTTGGATCACTGTGGTTGTAAATCTTATTACTACCAGCATTAATGTTTCCTGTAATTGGAGTAGTACCATCTCTAGCAATAGCACCTGGACCAATAGTACCAATTGAAAGTATTACACCATCTCTATCAAAATGTAATCTTTTCTCTATAAATTTCTCTGTAGCAAATTCTGTAGGTACTGCCGCCGGATCACCATCTGCCATTGTATCGTCATTACTAAATTCTGTAATTCTAACACCTTGTCTAAATCCTAATCCATCTAAGTTACTAATAGCAATACTTGCCGCAAATGTAACTGTACCTGTTCCTTGGTCTACACTAAAGAATTTACCAACTCTAAAGAATCCATCTTGGTCAGTACTTGCAAAGAACACTCTACCTTTACCACGTTCGCTAACTTCTGCATCTTGGTTAGCACTAATAGTTGGCTGTCCGTAGATAATACTTGGATAGTTAGTAGTATTAAATCCACCTGTACCAATTTTATCAAAGTCGTGTCCGTTAGCTCTTAGAGTTGAAATACCAACTGTAATAGTACCAGCTTCGTTGTCTTGTAATGATAATGGAATAGTTCTTGTTGCCGCAGGACTAAATCTCATATCTGCCGCTAGTCCACCTCCAGTATATAGTCCATTGTTACTGTTAATGTTCGAAGCCGCTAAATCGTTAAGTTCAACAGTAGCATATCCTGATCTTGCTGTATAGTTTGCAACAATATGTGTCTTACCATTAAAGGAGAATATCATATCATTGTTGTTAATACGAGCTTGTTGTGTTGCTGTTAGTGTATCAATAGCAAGTACAACGTCACCTGCTGTCGCACCCATTGTAGTACCAACACCAGCATATGTATTCAATGCCGCTTCAGTATTTCTAAGTGTTAAGTTTAAGTGACTAAACGCTGAGTCCATAACAACTTGGAATCTATCACTTGCTAATGCACTACCGTCTGCGTCTTGATTATTAAAACTAATACTTCTGTAAACTTGATCTGGATTTTCTGTAAATATAACCGCAGTAGAAGGTCTTGTTGCTGTTACACCATTTAGGTCATCTAACAAGTGGTTTTTGTTCATTCTTAGAACAGCGTATGCACTTGCATCACTGTTTGGCGTAGGATTGTGTGCGCCTGTAATAGCCGTTTCTAATCCAGTGTCGCCTGACACACTTAATCTGTAGATAGGTAAGTTTGCACCTTTACGTCCTGTTGGACCAGTAGCACCTGTGTATCCACCAATATTACTTGTTGTTACTGCAACAATACTTGTTGCTGTAACTTCGTATGTATTCACTCCTGTTGCTGTATAAATGTCAATCAAACTGTTTGGATATGGCATGTAATCACAGTCGTAAACAAATATACTAAATGATCCAGCCGCGTGTGCAAATGTGCCAAAGCCATATGTATTTGTAGCATCGTTAAATACTTTACCAGGCTGTTGCATATTTCTTAGTGTTGTAATTGCATCAACAGTTTCGTTTGGATCTGATCCTGCCGCAACTAAACCAAAGTTACCATTTGCGTTAGAACAGTTAAGAGCTCTAATCTCTGAACCGTTGTTACTAAAGAACGCTGTATGGTTATAGTAAGTAAATGTTGAAACTTGCTCTGACAGTGCCGCGTTGTTACAGAACAATCCGTAACCTAAATCGTTAACCTGAGTATAGTCGTTTGCCAACATACTTCTGTTACCAGCAGTTTGAACATATATCTGTTGTGGGAATGTAGTATCAGTATAACCATTACCTTCGTTTGAAAGTTTGTTAATTAATAGTTTTGCTGTACCTGTTCCGCCATCGTATTCTGAAACAGCATCAACTTGATAACGTACACCGTTAATAAAGAACGGAGCAGGTGTCTGTGGTTTTCTAATTCTTAAACCTGTGCCTGCATCTGATTGTACATTAAGTGTAAAGTTGTCGTCTTTGCTTGTAATCTTAGTTTCTAAGTTACCTGAGAAACCATCAATATACATACCTCCTCTAAAGGCTTGCTTGTTAACACTGCCTGAGAAACTACCACAAACCTGTGTGTATGGTGATTTAACTAATACTTGTCCTGCTGGATCAAGTACCTGTGCAAATCCTCCATGTCCTTGGAATGACATGTTTGCTAGTCTTGTAGCATCATTCATTAAGAACACATCCATCTGGTTGTTCAGTTTAGGTGTACTTGCGGCATTACTTGGATCAGTTAAATAGTGATAACCGTAGTTAACAGTCTTCTTAACATGCCAAGCACCACTTGCAATTCCACTTAGGTTTGGTAGTATGTCAGTAGTAAGTGTAACTTCAAAGTCGCTTCCACCATCAGCATTACTAATAAGTCCTACAGCACCATTGTCTGTGTAAAACCAAGCACCGTCCCAAGCAATAGGAGCAACGTTGTCTGCTGGTGTTACTGTAATTTTTCCGCCTACACTATTATTACCTGTCATTGTAATAGCTTGTGGTGTTGCTATGTCAGCGCCTGTGTAGTCTGTAATTTTTAAATTGTCTAGTAATTTGTCTCTGTAAAAATATGTTGTTGCCCAAGGTGATTGTGAAATTCTTGGAGCAGGTCTAATTTGACAACGTCTAAAGTCTGAACCTTTAACTGAAACGTTAGCAGGAACTTTCAACGGATAGTCTTCGTAGTAAATACCTGTTTCAACGTGTACAGTAATTTGTTTTTCTTTAGTTCCGTTACCGTATTCTAATTCTTCACCAATTCTAAAGTCTCTTGGCTCAACTAGTACAACTTCTGCTCTGTCGTATGCTGTACCGCCTAAATCTACACCACTTGTATATTTTACAATACGTCCTCTAGCACCTGATGTTTTACCAATAATAATTTTACCTGGAAGGATATCAACGTTAGTGTTAACACCTTGGTCAGTACTATCATTACCTATTCCGTTACCAAAGTCAATTGAGTATGTACTACCTTCAACTAGTGTGTAATTATTTCTAGCACTAAATCCGTTTTCTAAGATATCAAGAATAATATCAAATTTGGCATTTAGAGCATCTTTAACTTGTGTACTAACATCATTAATACTTGAATCAAACCATTGTGGAATTAAAGTTGTGTAATCTGATGGATAAACTTTTGTTCCAAATTCACATTCAAATAAAATACTATCAAGTACAACAACATCACCTGCACCTAATCCGTGTGCAGTAGTAGTTGTGATAATACCTTTACCTGTTGTATGACTATAATTAAAACCACTAATAGTATAATCAACCCCACTGAATGTAACAGTACCGCCACTAACATATGTGTGATAATAAGGATTTGTTCCAAGAGTAACTTGGAATGTATTTGTTGTTAAGTTATCTGTTTCAACAGCAAATCGTTTACTTTGTGTTAACAAGTCAATATTTTGTACTACACTATTAACAATAGCTTTAGCTTTTGTCATAGCCGCTCTAGTTTCTGTACCTTGTGAAATACGTGCTCTAGCACCTGAACTTGTACTAAAGTAGCGTGTAGCCGCTTGTATAGCGTTGAAGTTACTGTTTGTACCATTACCAATGTCAATAATCATTCCATCAATAATAAGCCCAACATCACGTTCACATGTGTTATCAGACGCAACTGGGTTCTCTGGTGCTACTAACGAATTAAGTCCATTAGTTATAACATTTGTAATTACACTTGTTAATGTGCTTGCTCTGTTTGCAACATCTTTAACACCTGTACCTGATTCAACTGCAAGTGTTGTAATAACTTGTGGTAAACTTTCTGGATATACTTTTGCTACTGTAGAGCCTTCAAATGTACAAGTAACATTAATACCTGCTATTGTAATAACATTTGTTGCACTTAGTCCGTGATTACCAACTGTTGTAATACTAGCAATACCTGTTGCTTCATCATAAGCAAATACACTTACTGGTAATACTGTATTATCTGCTTTAGTTACTGTACCACCGTTTACGTATACGTTTGCATAGCTACTTCTACCAATGTAGAATTGAAAAGCGTTTGCAGTTAAGTTCTGATCGTCAACAACAAATGTACCTTGCTTTGATGTATATGCTGTGTTAGATAATACATAGTTTACAACAAGGTCTCTTGCAAATTCAATTGCTCCATTTGTTTGTGCAATTTGGTCCGCAGTACCTAATCCTGTACCAGATGGGCCTACAGCATTTTGATTCCCTGCTAGATAACTAGAAGCCATTCTACGTGTTTCAATATTACCGCCTCTTGACAAGTCGTTAATCCATGCATCAACAATATAACCTACATCACGTTTACATTTTGCACTACTATAATCAAAGTTATTCCATATACCTGAACCACCAGCTGTTCCTACATTATGGTTAATCCAGTATGTAACTTCTTCTTGAATAAACTTTTTATTTTGTGCTAGAATTGCTTCAGCATTTGGATTTTGTACGCTTGTTGAATCATATGCGAGATTTGGAAATGTATCATCTACATAATCAATAACTGCTTTTTGAATAAATCTTTTGTTTTCTCTTAGATAAGTTTGTGCATGGTATGCCGAACTATTTTGTGCTGTTGGTCCTACACCAGTAACAAGTGAAATGTTCTTACCATTGTTGTATGTAATTGTTTGTCTATAAGCACCAGGCTCAATTGGAGCACTTTCAATAACTTCTTCAGCTTTCATTAAAGCCGCTTTAAGGCTTCCGTATGCATAACCTAATCCACGTCCTTCAAGTCCTACCGGAGTACGTGCTTGTGTATCGTCACCTTGTTTAGTAACAAATATATCTTCTGTTGAACTGTAACTATTGTTGTCTACGTATAATTTTGTTGCGGCTTGTTTGTCTTTAATGTCGCCGGTATCAATACCTGCTAAGTCACCTGGATGATCATGCAAGTATAATGCACCTGTCATATCATCGCCTTGACGTCTTACTGTTGCACTTCTTGGTAATGTTTCGTCTGTTTTATAGAAGCCATAGTATGCATCATCATATGATGTATCTCTAACAATATCAACACCTGTTACTGATGTTTGTGTTCCTAGTGCAATATTAATTTTAACACGAGTAGTATCGTTATTGTTTTGTGCTTCTGTTTTAGTAGCGTGTAAACTTAGTTGATCTTCGTTAACCCATCTTACATAGTAATCTGTATTAGTTACTAAACCGTTTGGTGCTGTACCTGTAGTTGAGTATTTCCATTTAGTTCCGTTGATACTCCAATCAAATCCATGATTACTAATTACAACATTACCAGCTCTATATTCTGCAATAGTTTTAGTGTACTCGTTTGCATTTGATGGTTCTGTTCTAGCGTAAACTGGCTTAGTTGGTTCGAATGTTGTGTTTGGTGCATAGTATTGATCTTGAAACTTTTTGTCTGTTACAATATCGTTAATTGTAATAGCACTACCGTGTGTAGTATTAAATTCTGCAATAGCTTGTGGTGATGTAGCAATTTTACCAATAGCATAAACTTCGTTACCACTTACAGGTCCACCAAATATTGGACTTGTATCAGCGTTAATATTAGCACCTGTATTTGTAATAGTAATATTAGATGAACTTGTATTGTCAATACTAATACCTGTTCCTGCTGAAAGCGTTTTAGCTAGGATTTCAGTACCTGTTGTATTACCAATTAATACACCTCCTGGTGTAATTCCTGTTGGTGTGTCATTAAGTGCAGTAAAACTAATTGTTCCACCTTGTCCAAATACAGCGTATAATTCTGTGAAGTTCTCGTTTGCTTTACGGAACGCTTCACGTATACTATCACCTGTACCGTCGTTACCTTCTACACCTAAATAAATATCTTGTTTTGCCATCTTTTAAAATCCTACGCTTTCACCACAACCACAGCTACTTGTGCTTGCAGGGTTTCTAATATCAAAGTATGAACCGAATAGTTCTTTTTTGTAGTCTATAGTAGACCCTAATAAGTACATGATACTAGTACTATCTATAATAAACTTACCATTTAGTAAGTCTATAACTTCATCGCCATCTTCTACTTCGTCTGCCATTACCCAATCATACTTAAATCCTGCACATCCACCACCTTGCATTTGTAGTTTAATTGCTGGTTTATCGTTATCTTTGAGTAAGTTTGTCATTTGTTCTTTAGCCGAATCTGTTAAAAATACTACGCTCATTTACTGTCTCCTATTGTATTTATATAATCTTTTATAATCCGAATGTAAATAAATACAATTATGTTCAAAAGAATTGAAAAAGAAATACGTTTTTACGTTCGTAAGAGTAAGACTGGAAAGAGTCATACATACAAACGTATACGTAGTTATGCTCTATTCCAATGCGATGAATGCCACAATGACTTTAAAAGAGAAAAGGGCAAAGTAGACCCGAAGCGTTTAGATAACTTCTATGTCCACGTTTGCCCAGATTGTGATCCTAAGCGTTTTGCTCAACGTAAAGGTGTTGAACAGCGTAAGATATTAAACTTACCTGCAGGATCTGATATAAGGATTGACCAGATTTAGTCTTCTTTTTTCCAAATAGTCCATGCACCGTATGCAATAGCCGCATATGCCGCGATCTTTGCAAATGGTCCTGCAATAAGAACTATTACTCCTAATGCAATAAGAGCCGCTCCATCAATAGATGTACGCTCTTCGATTCTTGCTTTAATCCAATTTTTCATAATTATCCTCCTAAGATTTCTGTATGTTTGATAGAAGCAAAAGGTATAGGTTGACCGTTTTCATCAACTACCATTTCGCCGTTCACCGATCCACATAGCATTTTACCTTTAGCACCATAATACATTGACGGTTTAATTTCTACGCCGTCAATAGCTCTTTTATAGTTTTTTGGTTTTTGTTTGCCTGCTGGTCCTCTTTGTCCTGCCATATATCTCCTTTGGTTAAGTATTTATGTAGTGCAATACTGGCTAGGTTTTTGCATTTAGACTCGCACATAATATCTGCATAATCTAAAAATGATAAAGCCCAATCGTTAACTACATTGTTAGGATAGTAGTCACTGTGGGCTCGTAATTTTGCTTTCTTGTATCCTGCTTCTAATAGTACAGGCATGTTAGGTTTTGTAGTGTGTGCAAAGTCTGCAGGCAAATGTTCGTTGCGACTGTATGAATAATGTATTGCTGGACGTACACCACGCCAGCTGTCAATCACGCGAGCAAATCTATCGTCGGTTGGATGTATATATTCACCTTCACGGCACCAGTGATGGTGTATGTCGAGTACCAATGCACAGGTATCGACGAGTTCCAAACTAGCGTCGATTCCCCATTTGTTTTCATCGTTCTCGATCGTGATTGTGTTTCTCGCCTCCGGAGAAAGTCTTGTGTTAACTGCGTGTTTGATACCGGCTGGACCTTGCCTACCGGATATATGGACGTTGCATTTAAAGTCTTGGAAGGTACGCCCGTATCCCATCCACCTGATGACATTGGTGTGATATTCAAATTCTTCTATGCTCCTCTCAACTATTTCTTCGTTGTCGCTTGCAAGTACAGTAAATTGGCCTGGGTGCATCGATAATCGGACATCGAGGGCTCTTGCCTGTTTGCCGACGTTCGCGAAGTTTTTTTCGCAGTACGAAATAACATCAGGCTTGCGCCAAAAATAACACCAAGTAGG
>Ga0228615_1001419_pt1 | contig 11980 bp, 9 predicted proteins | sample 16DmetaG_FD_190530 | JGI IMG/M metagenome (GOLD analysis project Ga0228615, IMG submission 190530) | Seawater microbial communities from Monterey Bay, California, United States - 16D | ecosystem: Environmental > Aquatic > Marine > Coastal | place: USA: California | collected 2016-10-17
CCTCACGATTAATTTTATCGATGGTTACTTTGAATAACTCAAATGCTTCAAACTTATAAATTAACAAAGGATCTTTTTGTTCGTATGACGCATTTTGAACTGATTGTTTTAAATCATCCATTTGACGTAGATGATCTTTCCAGTTTTCGTCAATAATAGCAAGTGTAATATTTTTTTCAAAATCTGTAGCTAAAGACTTCCCTTTTGTTTCGTATGCATCTTTTAAGTTTGTAACTACTTGAAGTGTTTTAATACCATCCGAGAATGGGACTACAATCCGCTCATACCTATCACCTTCATTTTCGTATACATTTTTGATTACTGGATAGGTTAGAAGTGCATTTCTTTCAACTTTATCTTTGTATTGTTTGGTTACTATATCATAAAGTTGATCAGTTAATTCTATTTCACTTAATGAATTAAATTCATCTTCAGTAAACGGAGAAGTTATGGATGTAAATCTAATTAATTCAAATTCAAAATTTTGAAAATCTTTTGCTACTTTATTTTGATTGATAATGGTTTCACATGTTTCAAAAATCATGTTTGAAATATCTATCTGTAAGCGATCTCCATCTAATGCATGTCTTCTTCTTAGGTAAACAAATTCTCTTTGGGCGTTCATGATATCATCATATTCTAACAATCTTTTTCGAATACCAAAGTTATTTTCTTCAACTTTTTTCTGCGCTCTTTCAATAGATTTAGAAATCATAGAATGCTGAATTACTTCACCTTCTTTTAATCCCATTCTGTCCATCATTTTAGCAATTCTTTCAGATCCAAACAAACGCATTAAATTGTCATCTAGAGCAACATAAAATTGAGATGAACCAATATCACCTTGACGCCCAGCTCTTCCTCGCAATTGTCTATCTACACGTCTAGAATCGTGTCTTTCTGTTCCAATAATAGCTAAACCTCCAGCATCTTTTACTTGATCAGATAATTTAATATCTGTTCCACGTCCTGCCATGTTAGTAGCTATTGTTACAACTCCCGGATTTCCTGCTTCTGCAACAACATCTGCTTCACGTTTATGTAATTTTGCATTAAGAATATTGTGTTTAATCTTTCGCATTTGTAACATTCTACCTAATAATTCAGAAATTTCAACAGATGTTGTACCAACCAATACTGGTCTTCCTTGATTTACTAGTTGAACAACATCTTCAATTACTGCATTGTATTTTTCACGAGTAGTTTTGTAAATATAATCTTGTTTGTCATCTCTTAATAAAGGCTTATTAGTAGGAATTTCAACAACATCTAATTTATAAATTTCCCAAAGTTCACCAGCTTCAGTAATGGCAGTACCTGTCATACCAGATAGCTTTCTGTACATTCTGAAATAGTTTTGTAAAGTTACTGTTGCAAAAGTTTGGGTAGCATCTTCAATTTTTACATTTTCTTTAGCTTCAATTGCTTGATGAAGACCATCTGAATATCGACGTCCATCCATAATACGACCAGTTTGCTCGTCTACAATCATGACTTTGTTTTCTACTACCACATATTCAACGTCCTTTTCAAATAGACTATAAGCTTTTAGCAACTGGTTCATAGTATGAATACGCTCACTTTTAATACTAAAGTCTTTGTATAATTTCTCTTTTAGTTCAGCCTTCTTTTCAGAGGTTTCTTCGGAGGCATCTATGTTACCAATTTTGACACCAAGATCTGGCAATACAAAGAAATCTTCATCACTAGTATTCGTAGAAAGTGCAGCGATACCTTTATCTGATAGATCAATAGAATTGTTTTTTTCTTCTATAACATACCATAATTCTTGATCTACTTCTGGCATCAGTTTGTTGTTATCTGCCATGTAGGTATTTTCTGTTTTTTGTAACAATTGTTTGACCCCCTCTTGAGATAAAAACTTTATTAGTGCTTTGTTCTTTGGAATCCCTCTGTAAACTCTTAGTAATAAGAATCCTCCATCTTTAGTATTACCATCGGCAATTAATTTTTTAGCTTCTGCTAGTACTCCAATTAAATATTTGTTTTGCTTTGAAACCAAATCACTAACCAAGGGTTTTAATTCATTAAATTCATGTCTATCTCCCTGAGGAACTGGTCCAGAGATAATTAGAGGAGTTCTTGCATCATCAATCAAGACAGAATCTACTTCATCAATAATTGCATAGTTTGGAGCCCTTTGAACTAGATCTTCTTTAGAGCTAGCCATATTATCTCTCAAATAATCAAATCCAAATTCGTTATTTGTACCATAAGTAATATCTGCATTGTAAGCTTTTCTTCTTTCTTCAGAATTTGGTTGATGAAAATCTATACAATCTGTACTTAACCCATGGAATTCAAACATAGGTGCCATCCAAGCTCTATCCCTTTTTGCCAGGTAGTCATTTACGGTTACAACATGAACACCATTACCCGTTAATGCATTTAAATATACTGGGAGTGTAGATACTAGAGTCTTTCCTTCTCCAGTCATCATTTCTGCAATCTTTCCTTGATGAAGAACAGAGCCCCCAATTAATTGAACGTTATAGTGGATCATGTCCCAAGTAACTGGTTTTCCTGCGGCATCCCAAGAGTTCTGCCAAAAAGCTTTATCATCCTCTAAAACGATATGTTCTCTTGTAGAGGAGAGTTCTCTATCAAAAGGAGTGGCTGTAACTTCAACTTCATTATTTTTTACAAAACGTGTAGCAGTTTCTTTTACAACAGCAAAAGCTTCTGGCATGATTTCATTCAGAATACTTTCAGAAACATCATACGAATCATTCTTTAGAGAATCTATCTCAGAAAAAATTTCTTGTTGTCTTTCTATTCCAACTTCTTTTGCTTCTTTTTCTAAAGCAGTAATTTTATCATTAAAAACTTTTACACCTTCGGCAATTCGTTGCTTAAATTCAACTGTCTTACCTCTTAATTCATCATTAGATATTTTAGATAAAGAGGTTTCGAAGGCAGAAACTTTTTCTACAATTGGTCGAAGTATTTTGAGATCTTTTTGTTGTTTGTCTCCAACAAATATTTTAATTACTGAATTTAGGATACTCATTCTTTAAGCTGTGTTTTATTTCTTTTCTATTTGATATAGATATGAGACTATAAAAATAAACAAAAAAAAAGCCTCAATAGAGACTTTTTATTTTTTGTTTGGTTTGTGTTTTAATATTCATCTTCATTCCAAAGATAATCTTCTTCGGTAGGATAATCTGGCCAGATTTCTATAATGGAGTCGTAAGAATCTCCTTCATCTTCAATTTCCTGTAAATTTTCAGCTACTTCTAGAGGTGCCCCTGTTCTAATAGCGTAATCTACTAATTCATCTTTTGTTGCCGGCCACGGCGCATCTGCTAAATAAGATGCTAATTCTAAAGTCCAATACATTTCTAATGGATTTAATTTTCTGCAAAAATAATTTTTTTACTGAAAAAATCAAGTTTTTTTTGAAATATATATCAATAAAAAAAGAACTTAGTTATAATTTTTCAGGAATCCACTTAACTTCCTGAACTGATAAGTCTTGGGACAACTTCCGTGCCAGCATAAAAAGGAAGTCAGATAGTCTGTTTAAATATGTTAAAGTAATTGGATTTACTCCCTCTTGCTCATGTAATGAAACGGATAATCGTTCTGCTCTTCTACAAACACATCTAGCTATATGACAAAATGACACCGTTGTGTGGCCTCCAGGAAGAATAAAATGAGTCATTTTAGGAAGCTTTTCATTCATTTTATCTATTTCCTTTTCTAAATAAGTAACAGATTTAGTATCTACTTCAGGAATATTTAAACGCTGTTCCCCATTTTTAAGAGTCTGTTTGTTAGTTGGTGTAGCTAACATTGACCCCAAAGTAAAAAGATCGTGTTGAATCCTAATAAGAACCTCTTTTATTTGATTTTCTATTGCTTGATCTTTGATCAAACCTATGTATGAGTTTAGTTCATCTACTGTTCCATAGGACTCTATCCTCAAGTGATCTTTTGATACTCTTGAGCCACCAATTAATCCTGTAGTACCCTTATCTCCAGTTTTTGTATAAATCTTCATAGTGTAAATTTATGATTTTAAATTCTGATTGTAAAATGCTCTTTTTGTTGTTCTTTTCTAAAGAATACTAAACCCCATTGATAAGTGTCTATAGTAACAGTAACGGACGGATTTTTCTTTATTTCTTCCCAAGCCTGTTTCATTTCGAAATTCCTATAAATATTATTAAATAAAAAAAATGAATTATTATGGATGTAAGATAAACTTAGTTTAAAATAATCCAGAGTTGCTTTTTTTGTATGATTTCCATTAAAAAAAACGAAATCAAAAGTATTTTTATTTAGTTGTTTTGCTAGCGTTTCGTTGAAATTCCCAATGATTAGTTTTATGTTTTTGAATTGGTATTTATTAAATAAGTTCTGGGCTATATTTCCTGTCTCTCTGCATTCTTCTATTGTTGTTATTGATGAATTTGGTAAAGAAATTGATAATGCTGCAGTACTTAAACCCAATGAAGTTTCTATTTCTATCACAGAGGTTGGTTTATAATATTGCATTAATTTTATTAATAATTTTGCACTTTTATTAGAGATTCCGGTACTTTTAGAAATTTTTGATACTTGTCTCATATTAGATATAGTACCATTGGAGGTAACATTAATTGTAGAGGTATTTTTAAAAAGTTCTTTTTTGTATTTTAGGAATAATTGATCAAAATTAGTTGGATTTTTTTTATTGAAACACTTGGTAATTAAATCAAAAACAAAGGGGGAATGCACCCCGTGTTTGTTTTTCGACTTGATTATAAAGCTAATGTAGGATTTAATTCTAAAAAACAATTTATTTAGGTTTCTGAGTGACAAAATTAATAGAATATTTATTAATTTTTAAGTTATAATATCTGTTATATAATTAGCTCTAAAATTGTAGACAAGGTTTAATTAAACCTAACACAATAATAACTCTAGATACTAATATTCAATTCCATTTAAATAAATTCTCTCAATAGAATTACTTCCAAAATAATAGGGTAAGAAGTTATAAGATTTAATGGATTTTGTAATCATGAAATTAGCAAGTTTTCCTCTGGATATACTTCCAATTTTTTCAGATAAATTTAGAGCATAAGCGGCATTTATTGTAGCTGCATTGATGGCCTCCTCCGGTGTCATTTTCAATTTTATACAAGCTAAAGAAACTACAAAATTCATATTGCCAGATGGAGTGGATCCAGGATTGAAATCTGTTGCTAGAGCCAAAGGAACATTTGAATCAATAATTTTTCTAGCATTTGTATATGGAATTCCTAAAAAAAATGAACACGACGGCAGTGCAACTGGCATTGTATCTGATTTTGATAATATGCTTAGGTCTTCATCTGTTAACACTTCTAAATGATCTACAGATAAGGCATTATTATTAACACCAACTTTTACACCACCTACTGAATTAAACTGATTTACATGAATTTTAGGAATCAAACCATGTATTGCACCAGCTTTTAAAATTCTATCAGTTTCTTCAGCTGAAAAATAGCCTTTTTCACAAAAAACATCTATGTAGTCAGCTAATTTTTGAGAGGCTACTTTTGGAATTATATTATTAATAATTAACTCTATATATTCCTCTCTATTTTCTTTATATTTTGAGGGGATGGCGTGAGCTCCCAAAAAAGTAGCTTTGATTGGAATTGGAAATGTTTCCTTTAATTTTTTAATTACTTGAAGCATTTTTAGTTCACTATCTAGAGTTAACCCATAACCAGATTTAATTTCTAATGCACCCGTACCAGATTTAATTATTTCTTCTATCCTTGTAACTGCGGCGTTGTATAGTTGGTCTTCTGTTTTATCTTGAAGTTTTTTTGCTGAGTTTAAAATTCCTCCTCCTTTTTCGGCTATTTCATGATATGACAATCCTTTTATTCTGTCAACAAATTCATCTTCTCTAGAATCTGCATAAACTATATGGGTATGACTATCACACCAAGTGGGTAAAACTAATTTTCCGGTGAGATCAACCACTTTATCCGCTTTTCTAATATCAAGATTATCCATAGAACCAAAGTCGATGATGGTATGGCCCTTAATCAACATAAAAGCATTCTTTATGATGGGTAAAACACCCATGTCTTTTCCATAAACTTTATCTTCAGATAGTTCTCTTACTTGGATAAGTTCTTTAATATTTATAAATAAAGTTGTCATATAGTAGATAACTTAAAGTAAACAAACTTACATTAAAAAAAGAAAACACTTTGTTGTTATGGGTGAATAAAGAAAATACAATTTAAGAAAAGAAGATTAGATTTCGTTTAATTAAAAAATTTAAGGAATGACCATTATTTTAGACTACCTGTCATATCTTCGGGCTTAACCCATTCTTCGTATTGTTCTTCAGTAACATAACCTAAACGGACTGCTTCTTCTTTTAAAGTAGTACCATTAGTATGAGCGGTATTTGCAATTTCAGCGGCTTTATAATAGCCAATCTTGGTATTTAAAGCAGTGACAAGCATTAACGAATTATTCAATAATTCATTAATTCTTGAATAATTTGGTTCAATTCCAGAAACACAATTTACATCAAAAGATACGCAAGCATCTCCAATTAGCTGAGCTGATTGTATCACATTAGCTGCCATCATAGGTTTAAAAACATTTAATTCATAATGACCTTGTGTTCCACCGATAGTTACAGCAACATCATTCCCCATAACTTGCGCACAAACCATAGTAATGGCTTCTGCTTGTGTAGGATTTACTTTTCCTGGCATAATAGAACTTCCTGGTTCGTTTGCAGGTATGATAATTTCCCCAATTCCAGATCTTGGCCCTGAAGCCATCATACGTATATCATTTGCAATTTTATTTAAAGAAACAGCTACTTGCTTTAAGGCACCGTGTGTTTCTACTAATGCGTCATGTGCCGCTAAGGCCTCAAATTTGTTTTTAGCTGTTATAAACGGCATTTTTGTAAAATCTGCTATGTATTTAGCCACTAAAACATCATATCCTTTAGGTGTATTTAAACCAGTTCCTACTGCAGTTCCTCCCAAAGCTAATTGACTCAAGTGTTCTAAAGAGTTGCGCAATGCTTTTAAGGCAAAGTTTAATTGAGAAACATACCCAGAAAATTCTTGTCCTAAGGTTAGGGGAGTGGCATCCATCAAGTGAGTTCGCCCAATTTTAACTACATCTTTAAAATCTTCAGATTTTTTTTGAAGAGTATTTCTTAGTTGTTCAATTCCAGGGATCGTGGTTTCTATAATTTTTTTATAGCATGCGATATGCATTCCTGTTGGAAATGTATCGTTTGATGATTGAGATTTATTTACATCATCATTTGGTTGAATAGTTTTCTCACCCTCTCCAATTATTTTTCCTGCAATTTCATGGGCTCTATTTGCAATTACTTCATTTACATTCATGTTAGATTGTGTTCCTGAACCTGTTTGCCATATTACTAAAGGAAACTGATCGTCTAACTTACCAGCTAAAATCTCATCACAAACCGTCGCTATTAAATCACGCTTTTCTATTTCTAAAACACCTAATTCAGCATTTGTAAAAGCTGCAGCTTTTTTGAGATAAGCAAAACCATAGACTATTTCTAGAGGCATTGAAGCAGCTGAACCAATCTTAAAATTATTTCTAGATCTTTCGGTTTGTGCTCCCCAATATTTATCAGCAGGAACTTCAACTGAACCCATGGTATCTTTTTCTATTCTAAATTTCATGATTAGTGCATTTTCAATGATATTACAAAATTACAAAATCCACAACAATCAGTTAGTAACATTTGTGAGTATTTTCTTCCGTAAATATTTAACTAAATGTTAGTATCAATAAAAATTATCTATTATTTTTGCAACTTATATTAAAGAATTTTAAAATGTTAGATTTTTCTCAGTTCTCAGGATTAGTTTTATTTATGTTTATTTTTACTGCTGGTTTTTGGTTGTTGATATTTTTATTAACTTTTGTTGTTCCTTACTGGTTAGGAGGGACTATCTGGGAAAATTTCAAATTAAAAAGAGAAGCAAAAAAAGCTGCTGAAGGAAAGTAGTTTTATTTCAAATAATAAAAAAAAAGACTTGCAATGTTGCGAGTCTTTTTTTATTTGATCATTGTATAGTTTTAAGGTCTACTAAAACCCTCACCACCCTCGTAATCTCCACCGCCTCTTCTTTCTCTTCCTTGATCTTTTTTCTGATTAAACCTGTAAGTGAAGTTTAAAGATACTTGACGAACTCTCCATTGAGATTCTTGATAATTAATACTTGTAGGATTTTCTTTATTTGGATTGAAATTAGTTGATCTCCATTTTCTAGAATTAAATAAATCACTTACGTTAAATACGAATGTACCCTTTTCATTAAATACATCTTTACTTAATGCTATGTTAGTGGAAAACATTCCTTTTGATTCACTTTGAGCAGTAAACCTGGGTCCTCTGTAAGATAATCTGTTTTGCATCTGTATTTTCCATGGCAGTGTAAAAGTTGCATTAAACCTACTAAACCAGCTATTGTTTATATTTCCTAAATCTTGTGTTTCGGGAGTAGATACAATAGCTCCAGTTGTATCATCTATAGTGAATTTGTTATATTCATAAAGCCCTTTAGATTCTTGCTGATAAACATTAAAACTTCCGGAAAGCCTTACTTTCTTTGAAGGATTATAATTGGCAGTTAATTCAAAGCCATATCTATCTTCAGAGGCCAAATTAATAGGTTCTCTAATTGTTATAACTTGGTTTACTCCATCTAATAGTCTAATTTCATCTCTTGTGACTCTTTGTATAGAGTTTATTGAATGCTGAAAATAAATTGATGAGTTTAAGGTAAGTTTTCCTATCTTTTGAAGAAATCCAAGGTCAAAAGAATTAGTAAAAGTTGGAATTAAACCTGGATTCCCTTTATAGATTACATTCTGACTATTTCTAGATTCAAAGGGATTAAGATACCAGTATCTGGGTCTTCTGAGTCTCCTGCTATACCCCAGAGTAAAACTTTGATTTTCTGTTCTTTCTATACCAAAATTAATAGTGGGGAATAATTCTGTATACTTGTAATCGAAATTTTCATTTGTGTTGGTAAGTCTTACTTTTACGTCTGTAATCTCTGTTCGTAGGCCTATTAGATAGGTGAATTTATTAATCTTACTTCCATACTGAGAATAGATAGCATTTACATTTTGTTTAAAAACAAGGTTATTGGAAGGATCAAAGTCTAGTTCAGGTGTTCTAGTAACCAGAAAATTAGAGTTTAAATCCTGAAAATCTCCTCGATAGCCTAATTCAAATTGGGTGTTCTCACCAATTGGTAAAACATAATCTGTTTGTATTAGAGTATTCTTAGAATCTTCTGTGGTAGTATTGTTTTCAATAGCCAGAGAGTCATCAATGAATGCATTTTCTGTTTCTTGACTATCACTATACTGAACATCAATAGTTAATTTATGACCACTACTGTTGATGTTATTGGTGTAATTCAAAGAAATTTGCGAAGTCTTATCAATTTCATCTTCATCTTGAATACGAGTGTCAGTAAACTCAAGAATATCATTCGCATCAAAAACACGAATGGTATTAGTTGAAAGGTTTTTGTTATTGGAGTCTCTGTAAAAATAGGTTCCAGTAATGGAGCTTTGTTTAGATAAAAAATATTCCAATCCAACATTAATATTATATCCTTTTCTGTTCCTTTCAAAATCTCTGTCTTCAATTCTTAGACTATTTTGAGACTCGTTTTGAAAAGTTGATAGATTCGTTAAAAAGTTTCCTGGTCCTGAACTATCTCTATATCCTAGATTGGTAAAAAAATTAACTTTTTTTGTTCTAAAATTTATATTAGAAGCAATCCGATATTGCGTTGGATCACCAATAGTTGCATTCATAGAACCATTTAAACCAGTTGCAATTCCTTTTCTGAGAATAATATTTAAGATTCCAGCAGTTCCCTCAGCATCATATCTTGCAGATGGCGAGGTAATTACTTCTACTCTTTCTATGGCATCTGCAGGTAATTGGCGTAATGCATCTGTACCGCTTAAACCAACCAATGCAGAAGGCTTACCATCTATTAATATTCTAACATTTTCGTTACCCCTAAGGCTTACATTTCCTTCTACATCAACATCTACTGAGGGAACATTGTCCAAAACATCAGACGCAGAACCACCTCTAACAGTCATGTCTTTACCTACGTTGTAAATTCTTTTATCTAATCTGATTTCAACTGTAGATTTTTCAGCAATTACAACAACTTCATCTAAAGTATTTGTGTTTTCAAATAATTCAATGGTTCCAAAATTAATAGATTGATTAACAACTTTTTTGGTTAATTTGATGGTTTTAAAAGAAATAAATTCAAAACTGATATCATAAATTCCTGGATTTATTCTTATATTAAAACTTCCTTTTGAATCAGTAATCCCTCCACTTAGTTGATTATTTTTTGTATCATTTAAAACTATGGTTGCGTATTCAAGAGGTTCTTTGGTTTCAGAATCAATAATAATTCCAGAAATAAAAATTTGAGAGTTTTGAGGCTTTTGACCAAAAGCATTAAAAAATGTAATTACAAACATTACAATAAGAAAATTAGCTTTACTCATATCAATCGTTGATTTATATATACGACTGTAAAATTCTTATTTAGTTTATAAATTAGTAGTTAATATTCTGTTAAACAAAAATACATTACAAGATATACTTGATGTTTTCTGGAGGTCTTCCTATTATAGCTTTTTCTTTATTGATTACAATTGGTCTTTCAATTAGCTTTGGATGTTCTGTCATTGCTCTAATCACTTCATCGTTAGTTAATTCTTTTCCTTTGTAATTCTTTTTCCAGATAGATTCATTTTTTCGTATCAATTCAAGAGGAGTAATGCCAAGAAGATTTATGATTGATTTCAATTCGTCAAAACTTAGAGTTTCTTTTAGATATTCTATAATTTTATATCCTTGCTTACTTTCTTTTAGAAGTTGTAAACCCTCTCTCGATTTTCTACATCTTGGATTGTGGTATATTTTTATCATAAATTTAGTCAGTATTTTAACTCGAAATTATAATTGTGATGTTGTATCCTTTTGTCCTTGCGACATTAAATATGCTTTTAGAAATGAATTTATGTTACCGTCCATTACTGCATCTACATTTCCTGTTTCATGGGCAGTTCTTACATCTTTCACTAATTTGTATGGATGCATTACGTAATTTCTAATTTGGCTTCCCCACTCATTTTTCATTTTTCCAGCCTCAATATTATTTCTCGCTTCTTGCTGTTTTTGTAATTCAATTTCGTACAGTTGAGACTTTAACATTTTCATTGCTGTAGCTCTATTATCATGTTGTGAACGTGAGTTAGAGCAAGAAATTTGAATTCCTGTTGGTTTATGAGTTAACTGAACTTTTGTTTCTACTTTATTAACATTCTGGCCGCCGGCCCCACTAGATCTTGCAGTTGTAATTTCTACATCAGCAGGATTAACCTCTATTTCTATAGAATCATCTGCTACAGGATATACATATACCGATGCAAATGAGGTATGTCTTTTGGCATTGCTATCAAAAGGTGAAATTCTTACCAATCGGTGAACACCATTTTCCCCTTTTAACCACCCAAAAGCGTAATCTCCATCTACCTCTACAGTAACAGTCTTTATGCCAGCAGAGTCTCCAGATTGATAGTTGAGAGTTTTGAGCGAAAACCCTTGTTTTTCGGCCCACATAGAATACATTCTAAATAACATTTCTGCCCAATCACAACTTTCTGTACCACCAGCTCCAGCTGTAATTTGAATAACAGCGCTAAAACTATCACCTTCTTCAGAAAGCATATTTTTAAACTCAATATCCTCAATAAATGTTGCCGCTTTTTCGTATTGAGATGCTATTTCTTTCGCATCTATATCACCTTCTTTGTAGAACTCAAATAAAACATGAAGATCTTCATCCAAAGAAATCGCTTTGATATAGTCATCTACCCATTTTTTTTAAAACGA
>Ga0228615_1001436_pt1 | contig 11905 bp, 9 predicted proteins | sample 16DmetaG_FD_190530 | JGI IMG/M metagenome (GOLD analysis project Ga0228615, IMG submission 190530) | Seawater microbial communities from Monterey Bay, California, United States - 16D | ecosystem: Environmental > Aquatic > Marine > Coastal | place: USA: California | collected 2016-10-17
TATCAACAACGATTCGAACGGAAACGGGATCAACGACAGATACTTAGCTCCAACATCAAGTGGAGAAGAAGTAGCAGTTGACGTAACGGAAGTATTTGAGTCAAGCATGACTAATCATGTAGTAACTTGGAAGGTAACAGACGGCTGTGGAAACGTATCATCATGCACGACTACATTTATGGTAGTTGATCAGAAAGCACCCACACCATATTGTATAAATGTATATACTGCACTCATGGCAGATCCTGATGGTGACGGACCTCTTTCACCGATGGTAGAGTTATGGGCTAAAGATTTTGACAAAGGAGCTTTTGATAATTGTACAGAACAAGAAGATTTACTATTTACATTTGGTGATTCATTTCCTGTATTGGAATTGTTAAATGAAGCACACTACTTTAAAGGTGAAGGCCAGTTGGCTACAGAAGCTGAATATCTTGCAGGTAATGCCCAATACTGGGATCCAGTAGAGCAGACGGCAGGAATGGTATTCGATTGTGATGATAGACCTTCGGTTAATATTGAAATCAGAGTTACTGATGCGAAAGGAAATTCAGATACATGTCTCATATTCTTAGGAATTATTGACAACCAAGATGGATGTGATAATGCAGGTTCAAAAGCTGATATCGCAGGTAACATATCTACATCTACGGGAGAATTTGTTCAAGGAACTGAAGTGAGACTAGGAGCATTATTGCCAGAGTATCCCCGGTCTACTGAAGTTGTAGATGGAACATTCGCATTTTCTGACAATGATCTATTTATAGATTACGATGTTACAGCGGCACTCAATGATAATCCAACTAATGGTGTGAGTACATTAGATTTAGTTCTTATCCAAAGACATATAGTTGGTCTTTCGGAACTAGATTCTCCATATAAAGTGATAGCTGCTGATATATCTAACGATGAGAAACTTTCTGCACTAGATATTATCGAACTAAGAAAAGTAATCTTAGGTGTTCAAGATGAATTTAACTCTGTAGATAGTTGGAGATTTGTTGATGCGGCCCAGGAGTTCGCAGATGTTTTGAGTCCATGGCCAGTGGACTACTCTGTTGATATAGATAACTTAGAATCAAATATCAATTCTGCGAATATGGTAGCTGTGAAGATGGGAGATGTAAATGATACATATACATCATTTACTAATCAATCAACTGACGTTAGATCTGGAAACTCAGTATCTCTAAGCATAGTAGATGCTGAGCTAGTATCGAATACAGTAGGAATAATCGAAATCACTAATGATGAGAAAGTAACTACTCAAGGTTTACAGATGTCTATCGAATTTAACAAAGTGTCACCTATAACAATAGAATCTTCATTAGCAGGATTTGGCGATGCTAACTATAGTATCAATGGTAACCTAGTTACTATCAGTTGGAGTGCTAATACGTTAAAGACAGTTGATGCTGGACAAGTTTTATTTACTATTGTATGCAATGTTGAATCTAATATTGCTATCAGTGATGTGATCACTATTTCTGACAGAAAACTTAGATCAGAAGTATACTTAGGAGAATCACATGATATTAATAATGTAGAACTTGTAGTTAGAGATGGTAATGGATTAGAAGTAGAATTTAAGTCAAAAGTACTATTACAGAATGAACCAAATCCATTTACTAATGAAACCACCATTTCATATTTCTTAAATAATATGGAGACATCAGCTACTATCAAAGTAATGGATGTAATGGGGAAGGTAGTTTATTCTCAATCAGTTAATACTAATAAAGGCTGGAATACTCATTCAATATTACAATCTGATTTAGCAGCAAGTGGAGTATACTACTATCAATTAGATGCAGGAAATTTCAGTGAAATAAAAAGTATGATACTAGTTAAGTAGTATTGAAAATATGAAATAAGTATAGGTGGATCTAGTTAATTCTGGGTCCACCTTTTCTTTGGATCACTTTTAAAATTGACGAATAGCAAAATATGATATTGGCACACAACTAATTTTTAACTCTAAGACTATTGAAGCTATAGCGAGTATTATTGTTAATGAGAATAATTTATAAGCTATCAGTGAAATTTATATTTACGATTTAAATTGTTAATTATTATACCTTAGCATTATCAATTAACTAGTTCAAATGAGATACTTTATTAAGTTACAATATGATGGCTCAAATCATCACGGATGGCAATCTCAACCTACAGAAATTGCCACTATCCAAGGTGATATTGAAAAGGCATTTAGTAAGATTCTCAGAGAAAAAATAGAAGTAGTAGGTTGCGGTCGTACAGATACAGGAGTGCATGCAAGAGATTACTATATGCACATGGATCTAGATCATTTGGATTGGAAGCTTTTTGGTAGAGTCAATAGATTAGTGTCAGATAATATTGCTCTTTTAAATTTCAAAGCTGTCACAGATGCTGCACATGCTCGATTCGATGCTATTAGTCGATCCTACGAATATCATATCCACTTTCAGAAGAATCCTTTTATTAATGGTAGGTCTTTTTTATTTCCCCACAAGAGCTATGATAGAAAGAAGATGAAAGAAGCCGTAGCAATGCTTACTGAATACACGCACTTTGATACTTTCTGTAAGTCCAATACTGATGTAATAGAAAAGGTCTGTGAGATCACTAGAAGTGAATGGGTGTTCAATGAAGATGGTGCGGTCTATTACGTATCAGCGAATAGATTCCTCAGAGGCATGATTAGGTTGATCGTAGGTATGAGTCTGCAAGTAGCAAGAGGGCAAATGGAATTGGAATATGTCAAACAACAATTATCAAATCAAGATAGATTAGAGAAAGCTTTGAGTGCACCTGCACACGGATTGTATTTGTGTGATATTAAGTATCCGTTTATAGATTAAGGAGATTAAATTAGTCTTTTTTCGCACTGTTTCATTTCGAATAATTTTGAAATATAAAGTCACATTATCAAATGTAAATAGTAAAAGAGCCTAATAGATTTCTAATTAGACAATAAAAGCGAATCCCAACTTAGCCAGAATTCGCTTTCATTAATGAAGTCTTCAGGAATGTGGTTAATTAAATCGAGTATGGGAATATGTTTTTTCTTAATTGTGAATCTGGCCGACTTTCAATTTAGTTTTTATTCAAAAAAATAATTTACGTTATCTCTGGATACAGAGGATAGTTTTCCATTTTTTTATTGATTTTAGATTTGATATCTGCAATGTAGCTATCATTGTCTAAGTGAGTAAGTACACTATCGATCCATTCAACTATTTCAACACAATCACTTTCGTTCATTCCTCTACTAGTTATGGCAGAAGTACCGATTCTGATTCCTGAGGTTACGAATGGACTTCTACTATCGTACGGGACCATATTTTTGTTGATTGTTATATCCGCTTTGATTAATGCGTTTTCGGCATCACGACCAGTTACGTCACCTTTAGATCTAAGGTCTATCAACATGAGGTGATTATCTGTTCCACCTGATATTACTTTATATGACTTATCTACAAAAGTCTGAGCCATTACTTGAGCGTTCTTCATTACTTGCTCTCCGTATACTCTAAAATCATCAGAAAGTGCTTCTCCAAATGCAACTGCTTTGGCTGCAATGACATGCTCGAGTGGTCCACCTTGCATACCAGGAAATACACCACTATTTAGGATAGAAGACATCTTAATTGGTGTACCTTTTTTAGTAGTACGACCCCAAGGATTGACAAAGTCTTTTCCCATCATAATGATGCCACCTCGAGGCCCTCTAAGTGTCTTGTGAGTAGTAGAACTAACAATATGGCAATGTGAAATTGGATCATTTAATAGACCTTTCGCAATCATTCCTGCTGGGTGTGCAATATCAGCTAATAATAGCGCACCTACCTCATCAGCTATAGCACGGAATCTTGCATAGTCCCAATCTCTAGAGTAAGCAGAAGCTCCACAAATGATTAATTTTGGTTTATGCTCTCTAGCTTGTGCTGCTACCTTGTCCATATCTATCAATCCAGAATCTTCTTCTACACCATAGAATGCTGGGCGGTATACTTTTCCAGAGAAGTTAACAGGAGATCCGTGAGATAAGTGACCGCCATGAGATAAATTAAATCCTAAGATTGTATCTCCAGGTTGTAATACTGCTAAAAAGATCGCAGCATTAGCTTGAGCACCCGAGTGTGGTTGTACATTGGCATACTCTGCGCCGAACAATTCGCATAATCTATCAATAGCTATCGATTCTATTTTATCTACCACTTCACATCCTCCATAGTATCTTTTTCCCGGGTAGCCTTCCGCGTATTTATTAGTAAGACAAGAACCTACTGCAGCCATTACTTGATAACTGGTAAAATTTTCGGAAGCGATGAGCTCTACTCCTTCTCTTTGTCTTTGTAATTCTTTGTTGATCAGATTGTTAATAATTGGATCTTTGATCATGGCATATTATTATGGATTATAGATATTGGTGATGCCTATTTCATAGGCTCTGCAATGATATGACTTTACTATTTATATAGGTAATGTAATCTGTGTAAAGTAATAAGAAATAAATGAGAATTATAGGGGTAGGATTAATACAATTCAAAAGTAAGACCAAGGAGGTCTCACTATAAGATTGAAAAATCTATGTTTACTTCACTTTATGTTATAAGTGATTTCGGACTGCAGATATAGTGTTTTACAATAGGTTTACTGCCCATATCATAATCCGAAATCTCTTCTAAAGGATATATATGACCACTTTTCATAAGAATAAGGATCTTTTCTTTATCCTTATTATAGGTCTGATTCGATTCACTTCCAGTTAAGACTAAGTAATCTAAATCAGATATGCTAAATCTATTATTATTCAATAATTGAGATCTCGTATTTTGAATGATTTCTTCAGTTATCGCCTCATTTTGTAAAGCAACCTTAAATAAGACTCTGTTTAGAATTGAATCGGATAAGTACTGAAGAACCTTGTCTGAGTTATTCCCCTGTATTTTAAGGGTATAGACGATATCTGTGTCATCGACTTTGCAAAAGCTTTCGATTAGCTCAGGTGTAATTCTATTATCTTTCTTTTCGCTCAATTCAAATAGTTTCATTAATGGAATTGATATATACTCAGTTCCCCCCTTAAAGTACTCATTTTTTAGTTTCTTCATAAATGCAATAAGCATTTGTTCAGCTGCTATGCCTGTCTTATGTAGATAGACTTGCCAATACATAAATCGACGAGCAACTAGAAATTTTTCTATTGAGTATATTCCTTTTTCTTCTATGACTAGTCGATTATCCCTTACATTCAGCATAGTAATAATACGGTCATAACTCACTACACCTTCTGCTACTCCAGTGAAAAAACTATCTCTATTGAGATAGTCCAATCTGTCCATATCAATCTGACCACTAATCAGTTCATGTAGAAATGACTTGTGATAATTCCCTTTGAAAATCTCTATTCCTAAATTGATTTTTCCATTAAACTCAACATTTAGTACTTCCATGATAGCTAGGGACATTTCCTCATGATGAAAAGGAAGAATGTTGTTTTCCAGTGCATGCGAAAAAGGACCATGACCTATATCATGAAGAAGTACAGCTAAACACACTCCTTCGAACTCTTCATCTGTTATGTCTATATTCTTCGATCTAAGAGTGTTTACGGCTTCACATGTAAGGTGTAGAGCTCCTAGTGCATGGTGAAATCTCGTGTGCATGGCGCCAGGATACACTAAGTGGGATAGGCCTTGTTGAGATATACGACGTAGTCGTTGGAAATACGGGTGCTCAATAATATCATACAAGATATCAAACGGAAAAGTAATAAATCCGTAGATAGGGTCATTAAATAGTTTCTTTTTACTCAATAGTTGTAATATTAAAAATCATGAGTCCGTTACATTAACTTAGACGCTTGAAAGCTAGACAAGTCACGCATTTCGGATAATTAATTAAAGATACAAAATCAAAGAGTTAACTACATGGATAATAAGATCAAGATACTTTGGGCAGATGATGAGATAGATTTATTGAAGCCGCAACTTTTTTTTCTGGAGAAGAAGGGATATGAAGTAGTAACCGTTACTAATGGCCACGATGCCTTAGATGTCATAGCCGAAGATGGAAGTATCGATGTGGTATTCTTAGATGAGAGTATGCCTGGACTAACTGGGCTTGAAACATTGTCTCGTATCAAAGAGACCAAAGGCAGTATACCTATAGTGATGATTACTAAGAATGAAGCAGAAAATCTAATGGAGGATGCAATCGGTTCTCAGATAGATGATTATTTGATCAAGCCAGTGAATCCTAATCAAATACTGTTGACACTCAAGAAATTAATCGATAATAAGAGGTTAATTAGTGAAAAAACAGCAACCGATTATCAACAGGAGTTTAGAAATATATCGATGGATATCTCTGGTGGCCCTGATCATGCAGAATGGTCGGCTATATATAAGCGTATCATCAATTGGGAGCTAAAGCTTGATGAAAGCAATAATCCACAGCTTAAGGAGATCCTCGATATGCAGAAGAGTGAAGCGAATAAAGAATTTTCTAGGTATGTGGCTAAAAACTATGAAGATTGGATAAATAAAGAAGGGGGACCGATACTCTCCCATACGATGATGAGAGAGAAGATATTCACTAAAATGGATCGATCTAAGCCAGTTTTCTTTCTTTTATTAGATAATTTAAGATTTGATCAATGGAAAGTATTAGAGCCGCTTATCACAGAACTGTTTAGAGTAGATAGCGAAGATTATTTCTACAGTATTTTGCCTACAGCGACGCAATATAGCCGTAATGCAATTTTCGCTGGTATGACTCCAGCAGATATACAAAAGAGGTATAAGGACAAATGGCTCAATGATAATGAGAAGGGTGGAAAAAACATGCATGAGAAGTTCTTCTTTCAAGAGCAAATAGGTCGCGTCATCAGAGATGATATCAAAACAGATTATGTCAAGATCACCAATGTGAGTAAAGCCAAACATTTACAGGATAATATCTTGAATTATATGCAAAATGATATGTCTGTGATAGTGTACAACTTTATAGATATGCTCTCACATAGTCGTACTGAAATGGATGTAATCAAAGAACTAGCAGGAGACGAGAAGGCCTATAGATCATTGACCAAATCTTGGTTCTTGAATTCTCCACTATATGGTGCTTTAGAGAAGTTGGCAGAGAAAGATATTCAATTATTTATTTCTACGGATCACGGTACTATTAGAGTAAAGCAGCCTAGTAAGGTATTAGCGGATAGAGACACTAGCAACAATCTCAGGTACAAGGTAGGTAAGAATCTCCAATTTGATCATAAAGATGTATTAGCATTTCGAGATCCTCATAAGGCTGGATTACCGACGCCTAATATTAGCTCCACGTTCATATTTGCCAAAGAAGATAAGTTCTTTTTGTACCCTAATAACTATAATCACTTCAAACAGTATTATAATGATACATTCCAGCATGGAGGTATTAGTTTAGAAGAAGTAATATGTCCAGTGATATCATTATCAAGCAAATAAGTAATGGCAAGGTATTTATTTGGTATTAGCGATCTAATTAAATCTTGACTTAGGCGATATTAAGACACCTGTTACAGACTTGACGGCTGTTTTCTTTTATATTTATTTTTAGCTCTACTAGAAATACTGAGTTAGATTTTTCCACGTAGGTCGAAATGAACTGAGAAATTTAGCCTTTGATCCTTCCTCTAGCATTCAGGATTGTAAAATGAGTGTTTTTTGAGATTGGAAGGATAGAGCCAAAGATTTTAGAATCGTTTGGCAGAGATAAATAAAAGAGAACTCTAACTGAATAGTATGGAATTACTTATGAATCAAACTCTCAAAGATCTGTGGATGTTTGGTAACAAAGTCGTTGTACCAGACCTTGCTTTTGAGGAAGTATATACTCCGACCATGTTTGGTTAGTCCCTTCATCTTTATACTGACAAGAGTCTTGAATACAAGATTGTATTCTTTTATCTTTTCTATATCTTGATAATTATACTGATATGTTTGAAAATAGTTGCTAGCTGAAAAAGCTTCTTCTGCGAATTCGATTCTGAGTAACTTCATGATTGTGAAGTAGATAAAAGCTAAGAAAACGAGGAATAATCCGAGAATACTTAACTTGAAAGTCCAATCACCAAACAATAGATTTTCTTTTCCTGATGAGAAAAAGATAGCCAATGTCAGTAATCCGAAAAATGCAATCCATAGGGTAGGCAAGAAAATCTTGAGTACCAACGTCAGATTAGAACTTACTCTTATACTCATGAATTTTCCTTTAATTGGTTAGCTTTTTCTACTCGACGACTGATGTGTATACTTATCTCATATAAGATGAATAAAGGTATACCTATAAGAAACTGAGAAGTAACATCTGGTGGAGTGATTATGGATGCCAATATTAATATAATTATCAGTGCATGCTTACGGTACGTCCTCATGAAATCAGGAGTAAGTAAACCTACTTTGGATAAGAAGTAAACTACTATTGGTAGTTCAAATACTATACCTGTGGGAATGGTGAACATAGTAAGATAGCTCACATATGACGCGAGAGTAGGATCTATTATGATCTCATCACTTAGATTATATCCTACTAAGAAATTGATAGCAAAAGGTGATATCACGAAATAACCAAACAGCGCTCCTGCAATAAACAAAAAAGAACAATAGGCGACTATTCCTCTTGCCGCTTTCTGCTCTCCAGGATATAATCCTGGCTTGAGAAACTGCCAAAATTCCCAAAATATATAAGGAAATGAGACTATGAAACCTAAGCTCATACAAACTTTGAGACTGGTAAAAAATTGCTCTCCTAGTTCTTTTACTTGTAGTCCAAATAATGGTGGTCTAAAGCAAGTAGCTTCTGATAGACTACAGAAAAATTCGTAAGTAGGGAATGAATTTTGTTTAGGCCAGAAAATAATATTGTCAAATACCCAAGATTCTAATATGTAGAATATAATGGCAAAAATAACTATGGCAAGTATAGATCTTATTAAATGCCACCTGAGTTCTTCTAAGTGCTGAAGGAAGCCCATCTCTCCTTCCTCCGTTGTTGCAGGCGAGTTGTTTTTCTTTTTGGAAAGTCCGAGCATATATATTCTAGATCATTATCGTTTTATCGAAGGTCAAATATATACTACAATGTTTTGGTATGATGTATATTCATTGTAATATGTTAAGAGACATAACTCTTAGATTTTTTCAGCCAATTGTGATAGAAAGAATAAATAGAATATAATCAACATAGCTCCTTCCCACTTACTAATCTTACGAGTGAGGCAGATCATACCAAATAATATGGTCGCGGCTAGCATAAAAGGGGTATCAAAAGTCAATGTCTCTTCAGGTATTTTTATATCTCCGAAGAACCTTGGAATACTCATCACCGCAAAAGTGTTGAACATGTTACTTCCCAATACATTTCCAATCGCCATACCATGATTACCCGCCTTGGCGGCTTTGACACTTACTACTACTTCCGGTAGTGATGTCCCCAGTGCTACGGCTCCTAATGCTATGATATGTGGATCTATCGCCATTACAGTTGCTATCTCCGTCATAGCTTTGATCGTATAGGTAGCTCCAAAATATACTAGAGTAGCTCCCAACAGGAGCATGACATAAGTTTTAGCATCAGGTTTATTACATTTATCTTTATCATTGACTTTCTTTCTAGTGAATGAATTCAGCAGAAATACGATTAGAGCAATAATAAATATAGTTGCTTCTATCAATGTAAACTGAAGATCATAAAGAGCAAAATATAAAAGAAATGCAGATCCAAATAGTAATGGCATATCGATATCCATCACATCGAAATCGATTTTCATTTTACCACCTAAAAATGCAGCCAAACCTAGTACAAACAATATATTAGTAATATTGGACCCAATAACATTACCTATAACTATCTCTGATGTGCCTGATGTTACAGCTGCTATTGAAGTAGCTAATTCAGGTAACGAGGTACCAAAAGCTACTATAGTAACTCCAATTACAAAAGACGGAATACCAATATAAGTACCAATCTTTTCTGCAGAGCTTATAAACCAATCTGACGCGATTACAAGAGCAGCCAAGCTTACCACAAATAGTATTAAAGCTAAAGTTAATCCCAATTCGTATTTATTTTAAATCTCATAAAATGTAAAGTTAACTATTTATACTCTATAAGTATATAGTGATTATTACACTATATGGATATTAGATCTATAGCTATGCTTTCTCCGACAATGTGTTTGTAAAAATCAAATACTTCCCAATTCGATTTCTCGGTATTTTTACTCTTAAATAAAAAAAGCAGCTCCTGTATGACAAGAGCTGCTTCGGTATATCTGTTAGTGAGCTAGATTATAACCTCACTACTTTCTCTGTTTGTATCGATCCATTCATATTGATAGTCAGGAAGTATATTCCCTGAGGATAGTGTGCCATCTCTACAGTGAAATTACCTTCAGAGTTAGATTGCTGATTCATTACTTGACCATTTACACTTCGGAGTATGATAGAAGATTGCGCTCCGGTATTTACTGTCACGAAGTCATATGTAGAAGTAGGTGTAATACGTATACTAGATTTATGTATCTCTACAGATACCATATCTGAGTAGTCGAAGCGACCATCAATATCTACTTGTTTTAATCTATAGTAGTTGATACCAGTTAATGGTGATTCATCTACAAAAGTGTAATCATTTAATTTCAAACTATTTCCATTTCCTTTCACAGCACCAATCGTTTCATATCTAACTGCATCAGTAGATCTTTCGATTTCAAATCTATCGTTATTGATTTCAGAAGACGTTTGCCATTTGATTATTGTTATCAAATTTCGATTTTTTGCCTGAAAAAATATCAGTTTAACTGGAAGAATATCGTTGATGTTATTCTCTCCAGGAGTTTCAGCGAGTCCAGAAACCCATGTGCCTGTCCCGTTGTTTTGTATCGAGGTGCCTATGCCCGCAGAACTTGACTCTGAAGCACCAATATTTATACTATTTACTCCATTAGCAGGTCCACCACTTCCAGTAAACTCTCCTTCATAACTTAGGAATTCGATTAATCCATCAGGTCCACTTGAGGCAACACCATCTGGGGCACCATTTTGGATTGAATTTGGGTACCATGTATAATATCTTCCAGTTCCAAATCCATTAGTATCGTCACTAGCGGATTGAGTCATATTATCAAAAGTTTCAGAGTCGTAAGAAGTCCCATTACTTCCGTTGTAAAGGTTTATTTGGTAATCTGATAGAGTTCCTGGCTGAGGATTTGTCACAAAAAGTTCTACAAATTCTCCTACATCTCCACTTGCGTTGTCATAGTGAATTTCATTGATATATACAGATTGGGCTAATAAAGCTACGCTTGCAGACATTACAAATAATAAAAAGTAAATCTTTTTCATAATCCTAAGTATTTTTTATTGTCAATTTTTAAAATCGAACTGTAAAGTATAAATACTTATTATTTTTAGTGTAAATCATATATGATATTAACGTATATATTTAGTTGTTATATATAATAGAGAGATATTATTCTAATATGTCAGAAGGGTTTAGTATTTATCATCAGAGACGACTATTTTTACATTCTAATTTAAAAAAGTAAGATGACTATGTTTGGAGATATGATGAAAAATATGCAGTCGCAGCAAGCAGAGATGCAATCTACACTAAAAAAAATAAAGGTAGCGGTATCTAAAAATGGTATTGCCATAGAAGCTAATGCAGCTAGAGAGATACTCAATATTTCTATTGATAAAGATCTGATGGAAGACAAAGAGCAGTTGGAAGATATGCTCATAGTCGCAATCAATGATATCACTCAGGCTATCCAGCAGCAAGAGGCTGTTGCCTCTCAAGATATGATGAGTAAAGTACTTCCTGGTGGATTAGCAGGTCTGGGAGACATGTTTTCAAAATAGTTTAACAT
>Ga0228615_1001445_pt1 | contig 11880 bp, 12 predicted proteins | sample 16DmetaG_FD_190530 | JGI IMG/M metagenome (GOLD analysis project Ga0228615, IMG submission 190530) | Seawater microbial communities from Monterey Bay, California, United States - 16D | ecosystem: Environmental > Aquatic > Marine > Coastal | place: USA: California | collected 2016-10-17
GAGGTGCAAAAAACCTTTCAGAGAATTCTAAAAAAACAAGGTATTTCCTTTATTATGGGAGCCGCCGTGCAGTCCGCTAGTAAATCCAAATCTGGGGGAAAAGTAAAATATAAGCTAAATAAAGATGAAAGTTTGCATGAATTAGATGGAGATATCGTTCTAGTCGCAACCGGGAGAAAACCGAGCACTAATGGCCTAGGGCTAGATAAGTTGAATATTGAATTAACCGAGCGTGGCCAAATCAAAATTGATAATGAGTGGCAAACAATGGTACCAAATATTTACGCAATTGGTGATGTTGTTGAAGGTCCAATGTTAGCTCATAAAGCAGAAGATGAGGGCATTGCAGTAGCAGAACAAATTGCTGGTAAAAATGGACATATTAATTATCAAGTAATCCCAAGCGTTATTTATACTTCTCCAGAAGTCGCGTCTGTGGGACTAACTGAACTACAAGCCAAAGAAAATGACTACTCCGTGAAAATTGGTAAATTTATGTTTATGGGAAACGGCAGAGCGAAGGCAAATTTCGCCGCAGATGGCTTTGTAAAAATTATAGCTGATAAAGACAGCGACCGGATCCTAGGAGCACACATCATTGGTCCAGCAGCTGGAGACCTTATCCATGAGCTATGCATAGCAATGGAGTTTGGGGCATCTGCTCAAGATGTGGCCCTTACTTGCCACGCCCATCCAACCTATTCAGAAGCAGTTCGAGAAGCCGCGTTGGCCTGCGGTAGTGGAGCAATTCACGCCTAAAAAGAAAAATATTCTTTTGGTCACAAAAAAGCTTGGTTAGCTAGGTTCTGGCTCCATACTGCCGCTTGGTTTTGCTTTGGGCTTTGTTTTAGGGATAGCTGTAACAGAAGGTGCTGATGCACTACCATCATCCTTACCCTCATCATCAGAGTGTGGAGGATCGCCATTCATAACTTTTTTAATTTCTTCACCAGTCAAGGTCTCATATTCAAGCAACCCTAAAGCTAAACGATCCCACTCTTTTTTCTTTTTTGTTAATATTTTAAAAGCAGTATCATAGCCCTTTTGAATAAAGCTCTTAACCTCTTCTTCTATCAACTCTTTCGTATTTGCCGACACTGAGAATCCGGCTGTATTGCCTTGGTAACCTTCATGAGCTTCGGTGTAATCAATATTTCCAACCTTGTCAGACATACCCCAACGAAGAACCATAGCTCTAGCTAAACCTGAAGCTTGTTGAATGTCTCCAGCTGGCCCATTGGATACATTATCTGCACCGTATTTTATTATTTCAGCGGCTTTACCAGCCATGGTCATCGCCAACTTTTCTTCACATTCAGATTTATGCCAATTTAAACGATCAATTTCAGGAAGTGACACGACCATTCCTAAAGCACCCCCACGAGGGATAATTGTGGCTTTGTATACTGGATCACACTGAGGCAATGCTAACCCCACAACCGCGTGCCCAGCTTCATGATATGCTGTTTTTTCTTTTTGCTCTTGGGTCAAGACCATAGAGCGCCTTTCGGACCCCATCATTACTTTATCTTTTGCATTTTCGAAATCGATCATTGTTATAACTGACCTACCGATCCGCGCTGCCATCAAAGCCGCTTCATTTACTAGATTTGCCAAATCAGCACCCGAAAAGCCGGGCGTCCCTCTGGCTATTAATCTAAGATCGACATCCGGTCCCAATGGGGTTTTTTTCGCATGCACATTAAGAATTTTTTCACGGCCTTTAATATCCGGATTTGGCACATTAACCGTACGATCAAATCGCCCCGGTCGCAGTAATGCTGGATCTAAAACGTCTCGTCGGTTTGTAGCAGCCAATATAATTACACCTTCGTTGGCCTCAAACCCGTCCATTTCAACCAGAAGCTGATTAAGGGTTTGTTCGCGCTCATCGTTTCCGCCACCGTATCCACTTCCACGGTTGCGTCCCACTGCGTCGATTTCATCTATGAATACAATACAGGGAGCGTTCTTTTTCGCCTGCTCAAACATGTCGCGCACACGAGAAGCGCCGACACCAACAAACATCTCAACAAAATCCGAACCAGAAATTGTAAAGAACGGAACGCCAGCCTCTCCTGCTATTGCTCTAGCTAACAAAGTCTTACCAGTACCAGGTGGTCCAACTAACAATGCGCCAGTAGGAATTTTACCTCCAAGTTTACTGAATTTTTGTGGATTTCTCAGAAACTCAACAATCTCTTCAAGTTCTTCTTTAGCTTCGTCTATACCCGCCACATCGTCAAAGGTAACCCTGCCCTGTTTTTCGGTTAACAGCTTTGCTTTGGATTTGCCAAACCCCATCGCTCCACCTCTACCACCACCTTGCATTCGGTTCATGAAATAGATCCAAACACCGATCAGTAAAAGGAATGGAAAAACAGTCATTAAAAAGGATTGAAGCCCAGACGTTTCCTGTTGTTCAGCTCTGATTGCAACATCGTTTGCAATCAATAAATTGGTAACATCAGCATCACCAGGTCGAATAGTAAACTGTTCTCTATTATCGGGCCCCGTAAACCGCACTTTTTCCCCGTCCAGGGTCACCGCTCTGATTTCTCCTCCAGTCACGTTGTTAACAAACTCTGAGAAAGGCACTTCACGGCTTTGCATACTACTGCTGCCTGTGCTGAATACGTTGAATAATACAACAATTAAAAGGAACAGAACTACCCAAAATGCTACGTTTCGATTATTACCCAAGGAATATCTCCAGAATTGTCTAGTTTGGTTTGCTTACTTGTAAATATAGAAAGTCATACGCAAGGTTCAATGGTTGTGAAGAAAATCATTAAACTTTATTCCACAAAATGACAAATACTCGGGACTGTCACTATCAAGCGTTGGGGCAATCAACAGTTTTTCTTTTACAAAAATACCTGGTTGAATAATTCTTGATCGGAAGGGCATCGTCGATCTTTGTTGTTTTGATAACTGTTTATTGCCGTCAATCCCAATAGCAGTAATGTACCCATCTTTAATTTCCCTTTCAACTTTCCAAATATTTCTCCATACTAAGCCGGACGTACACCTTATGGTATTTTCCTTTACAGATTGATACTCGATTGTGATCCGAATTTTGCCAGCATTGTAATAAAATATAGAACCTCCCAAAACGACTGTTTTCTTTTCATTTATATTTTTCAAGACATCCAAAACAGCTTTAAATCTTGGACGGTAATGCACATTCCCATTCCACATTACAACAGCAGAAATTAAGCGAAGTTTAAATTCTTCCGGCAACGAGACAAAGCTGTTATACTCCCACAATAAATCAGTGATCTCTTGTTTTCCAATCGATTTGAAGTGAATAGGCAACATGTGGTTTAAAGCCTCGTGGGCTCTTCGCATATGGTCTGCGCTCAATTCGATACGGTTCTCAGAAAAACCTTTCGACTTTAATATTGTCCATGTTTTGCGCTGAGAAATTCGTTCAAAATCTTCGTTCGAATTAGAGGGGTCACTTACCCAAGTTATATTCTTTTCCTTAAGATACTGTTGCAAACTTTCCCTTGAGGTATGAATTAATGGTCTTAATATATAGTAACCTTCAGATCTTCTAAAACTCACAGGCATACCTTTCAAACCTTCAATTCCGGATCCCCTCTTCAAATTCATAAAAAAAGTTTCAACCTGATCATTCTGGGTATGGCCCACTAAAACAAAATTTATATTTTTGCGCCATTTATCAATTATCCTATATCGGGCTGAGCGAGCTAAGTCAGATAAGTTACCCTTCAGCTTCTCTTCATGGTCCCATCCAACTATTTCATGATTTATGCCTAGCTTCTTGCAATGACCTGCGACTAGTTCTGCCTCAATTAACGACTCAGAACGAAGCTTGTGATCTACAGTAACACAACGCAGTTTGATTTTGTTTTTTACTGCCCAGTCCTTACAAAGATAGAGCATAGCTAAACTATCACTCCCCCCAGAAACAGCTAAACCAAGCTCAACAAACCCATACTTTTTTTTGAGATCTGAAAGTGTTTGAAATACTCGTGTCGTAATTTTAACACTTAAGGACACTGCAGTTCCGACATCATTTTCTCGGCCTCAAGACTGTAATCAGAACCTGGGAAACGCATAAGAACTTGCGCTAAAGTTTGGCATCCGGCATCAGTTTGCCCCAAATTTACAAGAGCATTCCCCAACAAGGTCAGCGCTTCTGGGGCAACTGGCGAGTCTTCGTATAATGAAAAGCTATTTAGATATGCTCTTGCTGCTTTTTTGATTTCCCCAAGCCCCTCATATGCGTTTCCTCTGCCTATAATGATAGCTGCGCTCAGTGGACTATCAGGATAGTTTTCCAGAAATCGCTCAAATAGTAATAAGGAGTCTTCAAAGCGCCCTTCTAACAATGCATTTTGTGCATTTTCAAAATCTGCTTTTTCTCCAATTGCTAATTCTGGCCCAGAATTTTCTTCAACGTTAATTTCTGACGATATTTCTAAGTCACCTCCCAGGGTTGTAGCATAATCAATTTTACTAAGGTCTCCCCCTTCTAATTCCACCAACCGATACTCAAGGTCGCGAACCCTATTGGTGCCATCTCTTACAATGTTATTGACTCTGAACTCTAAATTTTCTGTTTCAGAAGTTAAACGCCTCAACTCTTGTTCCATTCCATCAAGTCTTTCTAATACAGAGGCTTCGTTAGACGATATCATCGAAGAAGTTTGTGTTGTAGACAACTCCCGCCTTAGTTTCAGAACTTCAACGTAAAGAATATTAAGATCTTGCCTTACATCAGCTAATGTCTTGTTGTTGTCTTGAGCATAAATAATTGTCGGTGCACAAAGTAATGCGCAAATTAAAGCAACCAACCTTATCATCTTAAACTCCAATTAAAAATTTAGGTTAGAAACTACTGAAACAGCTCGCCTATTCTCACTGTAGCAATTTTCGTTGCTGCAAAGTTCTACTGGTCGCTCTTTTCCAAAGCTCACTGTTTGAATACGAGAGCTTTCTATTCCTCTAGATACCAAAAATTCACGAGCAGAGTTAGCTCTTCGAGCTCCAAGCGCAAGATTATATTCTCTTGTACCCCTTTCATCTGCATGCCCCTCAATAATAATTTTGTAATCAACGTTTGCTTGTAACCATTTGACTTGGCCCACCAATATGTCCTTACCTGACTGATCTAAATCTGATTGATCGATGGAAAATAGTACACGATCGCCAACATTGTTTTTAAAAAAAGCTATCGAACTTGGGTTACTGACGTTACCTTCGAATTTAGAACTAGAGCTGTTCAACATACCATTTGTTGAGAATGGGGTCGATGCATTTTGTGAACATCCACCTAAAAATATGATCAAAATCGCGCACAAATATAAACTAAATTTTGTCATTATTAGCCTCTCAAATTCAGTGATAACATGAAATACTAACCCTGCAAATAATGTTATTTTCCAAGTGGTGACCAAGACGGATCAGATCCACCGTCTCTTGTCGTAACTTTTTTTAAATTTCTTCCTGAAACATCAACCGAATAAAGAGCTGAAACGCCTGTCTCGCCCTGTGTTTCTCTGGTAAACATAATAACTCTGCCGTTTGGAGACCAAGTTGGACCTTCATCGAGGAAAGATGCTGTTAACAACCTTTCCTTAGAACCGTCAACACGCATGACACCAATATGGAAACGCCCCCGGCTTTGTTTGGTAAAAGCTATCCGGTCACCCCGTGGCGACCAAACAGGAGTTCCGTAGCGACCATCCCCAGAGCTAATTCTTTTCGCACCACCTCCAAGGGAGGGCATCACATATAACTGCTGAGTTCCTGATCTATCACTCTCAAATACAATTTCAGATCCATCTGGGGAAAAGCTGGGTGCAGTCTCAATGGATGGCGCTGATGTTAATCTAGCGCTTGAGGAGTTTCTTAGGTTCATGACGTAAATGTCCGTATTACCACCCTGCTCTAAGGAGTAAACAACAGATTGCCCATCTGGAGAGAAACGTGGGGCGAAACTCATTGTTCCTTTTCGGTTTTTCAAAACAGTTCGCTTCGAGGTGGCGACATTTATTACATATATCTGGGGGGTTCCAGTTTCATAGCTAGTATATAATACTCGTTCTCCTGTGGGCGAGAACCGAGGAGCTAATACAATATAGGAACCATCGGTCAAATGTTTCGAATTCGCACCGTCAAAGTCCATAATAGCCAAACGTTTTTTTCGAGAACCTTTTTTTCCAGTTTCAGCAACATAAACAACACGGCTGTCAAAATATCCCTGCTCGCCAGTTATTCGGGAATAAACCTCATCAGCTACTTTATGAGCAACACGCCGCCATCCCTGTTTTGTAGAATTAAACTGAAGACCTTTTCCAAGTTCGTTATTCGAAAAAACATCAAAAAGCCTAAATTTTACCGACAGCTTTTCACCGGAAACAAGAACTGAGCCAGTCAAAAGAGCTTGCACTTTTATTGCTTTCCAATCTGAGTATTGGATAGGGGAATTAAATTTATCTATGCCCGATATATAAGATGACTTGGGTACTTCTCTAAATAACCCCGAACCTAATAAGTCATTTTTAACTAACTCTGTTATTTTATTTGCTAATTCATTCGACGCACCTGTTTCGCCGATAAATGTAGGCGCAGCATAAGGTAACGGTTCGATTACGCCTTCTGTTATTGTGATGCGCAGAGGCGCAGATTGAACAAATGTTGATAAACTAATAAAAAAAATTACTAAGAATGTTTTCAAAACCAATTCCTTATTTTCTACCTAATAATTTTAATCTTAATTAGTTGGTTGGATCAAATACCACTTCTATTTCCCGCCAACGCTCATATTTATTTGGTGGTAACTTATAGCCGTTTTTTCCACAACTTATAATTGCTATTTTTGCTCTTCTGAAAGCCACCTCTTGAGCACCCTCGTCACCACCTGATATTTCAACAACCTTAATAGAGTTTGGATTAACTCGTCCATTTCTATCAAGGGACATAAATATAGTTAATTTCACATCCTCGGCCAATGAGCCAGGGTCCCTAAACCAACATGTTTGTATTGCTGCTTGTAAATTACCCGTTTCAGTTTCTGTTAAAGGCGTACTTACAGAGTTTTGTGCAGACGACGATTGAATTGCATCGGAAACGGCCGACTCTATTACCTTACTTTCTGATTTGATCTCAAAATTTGGTTTAGATATGTAGCGCGGACGGCTTTTAGGCCTCAGTGATGAAACTATAATATCAGTTGAGGCTTTTATATTATCTTTCACAACGGCTAAATCATCTACAGAACCTTTAGCAATCTCTAATTCTTGGGAAAGATTAATTTCAGGTTGCGTCATTTTATTTGGCTTTGAAGTTTTGCTGGGCTTATTCAATTTAGTGGATTCATTTTGAACATCGGGTATTTTATTTGCTATTTCTGAAACTGGAGACTTCAATTCTTTAGATATTTCAGGAAGCCTTTGTTTCAGAGCTAATTCCATTTCAGGTTTTTTAATTTCTGGCTCTATAGGTTCATCAAGAACAACTTCGGGGCCTTCTGATTTTAAAACCTTACTTTCCTCATTAAATTTAAAATTTAATTTATCATTATTTTCATTCATTGGAATAAATTTACTTGCGTCTTCAGATACTGAAGGTGAAATATTCGATGCAGTAAGATCAATAAAATCCTGTTCAGAAATTAAAGAAACAGTCGAATAATCAACTGGTTCTATATCATTTTGAAAAACAGGACCTATAAATAATCCCGTTAAAAGAACCAAATGTGCAAAACCAGATATATAATGCCCAAATTGCATAACCTTTTTACTCTTCAGAAACGTCGTTTAAGGCTGGGCCTCCAATATCCGTGACTAATCCTATATCCTGAAAACCGCCGGCATTCAAAGCGCCCATAATTTGCATAACGAACTCATATTGAACTGCTCCATCAGCCCGCAAAAAAATACGATTACTTGCACGTTCAGCAGCAACACCTTGAAGACGAGTAATCAATTGTTCCCTCGGTATAGTACTCGTTTGCAAAACAATTTCCCCTTCCTTTGTGATCGTAATGGTTAAGGGCTCTTCATTTTCTGTTTCTAATGCATTAGCTGCACTTTTTGGCAATTCAACATCGACTCCAACAGTTAACATGGGAGCTGCTACCATAAAAATAATTAAAAGAACTAACATTACATCGACAAAAGGTGTCACGTTTATCTCAGACATAGGAACTGATCTTCGACTATATCTTCGTCTAGACTGCTTAAGGTTTTTCAAATTAGCAGTGGCACTCATATTAACTATCCAATTGACGGCTCAATATTGTTGAGAACTCATCAGCAAAACTTTCATATCCAGCCACGATTCTATCACAGTCAGAATTAAGCTTGTTATAAAAAACTACAGCTGGAATAGCCGCTAGTAGGCCAAGACCTGTGGCCAACAAGGCCTCAGCAATCCCAGGGGCAACAACAGCTAAGTTTGTATTTTGCTGTTGGGCAATTTCAATAAAGGCATTCATTATGCCCCAAACTGTACCAAACAAGCCCACAAATGGCGCCGTTGAGCCAACAGTTGCCAAAACAATCAATCCTGATTGTAATTTTTCAGCCTCTCTCGAGACGGCTACATCCATTGATCTATCGACGCGTGATTGAATGCCAGCTATTAAACCACCATCCGCACGCTGTGACTGCTCCCATTCCTTCATACCCGCTACAAAAATTTTCGCCGCTCGCCCCCGTGGGTTCTGCCCAAGCTGTTGATATAATTCGTCCAAAGGCTCACCAGACCAAAAAGCTCGGTCAAATCTTGTAGCATCCCTTCTAGCTGAATTGAAAATTAGATGTCTTTGAATAATAATGGACCATGCCCAAAAAGACGCACCAATCAGCAATAAAATAACAATTTTAACCGTAATTGTTGCTCGAGCGAAGAGAGCCCAAAATGAAAAATCCATTTCTGGAGTTGCTACTATAGCTGTTAATATTAATGCTTCTGATATCATGGGCAATTTCCTCACGATTATAAAACCGGCACCCTGTTAACATGAGAAAAGGGACCGAGTATAGTTTTATGTCATTAATGTTTTAATCTTTTCTGGTAATCGTTCGACTTTACCGGAAGTTGAAGTGCATGTTACACATACTTCTGCATTAAATATAACTTCTTCTTCGCGAAAAATATTTTGGTAGAAATACGCTCTGACCGGGGAAACAACTTTTATCTTTGTTTCGACTTTAAGCATATCATCGAAATGTGCCGGCCGTAGGTAATCTGCTTTAAGTTTTGTAACTACAAAAATGGCTTTTTCCTCATTCCGCATTTTGATTTGATCAATTCCAAGATTGCGGATCCACTCGCTTCGGGCTCTTTCTATAAATCGCAAATAATTAGCATAGTATACAACTCCTCCTAAATCCGTATCTTCATAATAAACTCGGATATTCATTGAATGATTTTTCATACTTAATTCTTTCTAAACAAATCTATTCTGGCCTGCGCTCTTAAGGCATGACTTTTATCAGTTGAAACTATTGGCATCGTCGGATCATAAACTGCTCTGACAATATCACCTATTATCGGATTGATTATAACCGCGCCATTATTTGTAATTGAAGTGGGAGATTTTTCTTTAAATGCATCATCGGACCAAAGTAAAAACATCTGAACAACTTGGTTCAAACATAACACTTCAGCAGATACTGAGGCTAAGTTGTCGTCCATGCAAATAAACGTGAAAACTGCTTTGATACCGCCAGCGGTATCAAACCTGAAAAACCTATATTGATTTGCTTGAATAGATTTTAAGCGTTCAACCAAATTGCCCAGATGCGGAATAATTCTGTCTAAATCCTTTACTTCGAGCAACTCTTCCCAAGATAAAAAGAAAAAAAACATTGCATTTGATCCCAACTCAGGATCAGTTTCCACTAATTCGTGGTTAGCCAAATCAACTATTGATTGAATAACTGATTTTAGAGTTACAAGAGTTTCATCCTGCACACCGAAAACAACTGGGGCGATGGGTCTTCCCCATCTAGCAAAAATATACTTTCCATCTGATCGAGTAAAATAAGTTTCTATTGAGCCTTTATGTTTTTTCAAAATTCTTACCAAAAATACTTAATTTCAATTTACTCAAACATATTTCCTTGCGACTTGGGTGGTTGCATCCCAAGGTGCTTCCAACCGTTATTCGCAAGCATGCGGCCGCGGGGTGTTCTCTGAATCAATCCCATTTGCAACAGGTAAGGTTCAATAACTTCTTCCAATGCATCCCTACTTTCAGATATCGCCGCACATAAAGTCTCAATTCCAACAGGTCCGCCAGAATACTGTTCTGCTATTAATTTTAAGTACCTTCGATCTGCACCATCAAGGCCTAAATTATCTACTCCAAGGCGACTTAAAGCGTGGTCAGCTATTTTTTTATTTAAAACACCATCACCCTCAACCAATACAAAATCAACCACTCGTCTTAGAAGACGCCCAGCTATTCTTGGGGTACCTCTAGCTCGCCGTGCAATTTCTCTTGCCCCATTTTCATCGGAAGCAACACCAAGTTTCTCTGTATTCAATTTGACAATTTGATAAAGTTCTTCGTCAGAATAGTACTGCAGCCTAATTGGTATTCCAAACCGGTCACGCAGTGGCGTCGTAAGAAGCCCCAATCTGGTTGTTGCCCCAACTAGCGTGAATGGCTGAAGTTCAATCCGAACTGTTCTTGCTGCTGGACCTTCTCCAATTACAAGATCTAATTCAAAATCCTCCAGCGCTGGGTATAAAATCTCTTCGACGACTGGGTTCAGTCTGTGAATTTCATCAATAAACAAAACATCGTTAGTCTCTAAATTGGTTAAAATTGCCGCCAAATCACCTGCTTTTGCTAAAACTGGGCCAGAACTCATTTTAAAATTTACACCCAGTTCCCTACTGATTATTTGAGCAAGAGTAGTTTTACCTAATCCTGGGGGTCCAAAAAATAGGGTATGATCCATAGCATCATTGCGCCGCCTTGCACTTTCAATAAAAACACGGAGGTTAGAACGAGCTTCTGACTGTCCTATAAATTCGCTAATCGATTTTGGCCTTAGAGCTCTATCACTATCATCAGGTATTGGCTCTTCTCGAAGTAAGGGATTAATTTCGCTCATTATTATCCTTTTGGGCTAAGCATTTTGAGTGAGTCTCGGATTAATTCTTCAGTGCTTAAACCAGAATTTTCATGAAGTACTTTCGCTACCGCAGTAGCAGAGTCGCCTGGTGTGTAACCAAGATTTTGCAATGCTGATAAAGCATCAGCTTGCGCATTTTTGTTTGACATAGCTAAATCTTTAGATGCTTGATTATCAATAACTTCAACAACGTCATCATCATCTATAACCTTTTCGCCCCTACTAACTTCGATAGGTACGATCGACATAACATGGGCTGCTTTGTCTTTCAGTTCATTCACTACTCTTTGAGCAGTCTTTGGACCTATACCCTTAGCAGACTTGATTGAAGTCCAGTCACCTAGTGCGATGGCTCGACTAACTCCATCTTCTCCCAAAGCACTTAAAATGGCCAAAGAGGCCTTGGCACCGACCCCTTGAACAGAAATTAGCAACCGATACCATTCTTTTTCTACCTGCGATACAAACCCAAAGAGCTGCATTAAGTCTTCTCTAACAAGTAAGTCGGTATAAATTGTTGTAAACTCTCCATTGGTTGGTATGTCGGCAAGTGTCCGTTCTGAGCAAAAGACTAGATATCCAACACCATTAACATCTAACAAAAAATGATCTTGTGCTTTATAATCTACACGACCACGCAATCTGCCAATCATAATCACACCTTCTCTAGGGCTTGCTGAAAACGATTATTCGATACTGCATGATATGAGTGACAAATTGCAATAGCCAGAGCGTCTGCTGAGTCTGGTCC
>Ga0228615_1001469_pt1 | contig 11775 bp, 6 predicted proteins | sample 16DmetaG_FD_190530 | JGI IMG/M metagenome (GOLD analysis project Ga0228615, IMG submission 190530) | Seawater microbial communities from Monterey Bay, California, United States - 16D | ecosystem: Environmental > Aquatic > Marine > Coastal | place: USA: California | collected 2016-10-17
CGTACGAGTTTGGATCACGCACATTGGAGGTTACCCAAATCGGTATTCAAAAATAGTCCGAGAAGATATTCAGCAACAAACCCCAGATTTATTTATCGCTGGACACTCACATATCTTAAAAGTGATGCACGACAAAAAACTAAATCTTTTGCACATGAATCCTGGTGCAGTTGGTATACATGGGTTTCATAAGGTTCGAACAATGCTTCGGTTTGAAGTTTCAAATGGGAAAATTCAACATTTAGAAGTCATTGAATTTGAAAGAAGAATACAAAAAAACCCTGACTAAGTCAGGGTTTTTTCTCGCACTAATATTACTAAGATAATAGGTTTATCTCAATCGATCTACTGATTTTACGAGTGCTTCATCCTTTTTAATGGCTTTATTGGCTAAAACCAATAATACGATAGAAATAACAGGAAGAATTAACCCAATACCTTTCTCTGCATTTTCAAATGCTCCAGGTAAATTAAGAAGTCGATATACAAACAATCCTAGTAAAATTAAGTTTAATATGATATTAAGACGGCAAACTACAAACTGAGTTTGTCGTGATTTAAATTGAAATACAGAAAAAACAGCCAAAATTGTAGAGGCCATAAACAAACTAAAATACTCTATAGAATCTATGGCATAATAGGATTCATTCGCATTTGTCCAGAGGGGTAACAAAAAAGAGAGGACACCCGAACAGATAGATGCTAGAACAATATATACCGTTTGAATTCTTTGAAGCATTATTAGTTTTTGAGGAATCAAATGTAGTAGTTTCTTTTTTATTATTTTAAATAATTTATTAAAAATATTGTTGTATAATTGCACTATATAAATACGAAAGTACTCTTATAGCTTTCACTGATTTTCACTTTATCAACAATTATTTCATTTTTAAATAATCCTCACAATATTTTGTTGCTTGCAACATAAAACCAATTTAAATATCATAAAATACTCAACAAATAATGTTTGAAATTTCACAATTAAAAGAAAAAAAACTCCCTGAATTACAGGAAATTGCAAAAAATTTAAATGTCCCAAAATTCAGAAGCTTAAAAAAATTAGACCTGATTTATCAAATCTTGGATGTTCAGGCGGCCAGTCCAACTACAGAAGTAAAGGAAGAGCCAAAAAGATCACAAAAACCAAAGCGTGAGCGCATCAATAAACCTGCTCAAAATCAGCAAAAAAACAGCAATACTGAACGCGCTCAAGAAAAAAATCAGAAAAACAACAACACTAAAAATTCGTCCAAAGACAACGAAAACGCAACTGCAAAAGAGCCGCATAATAAACCAAAACAGCAGAAGCAACAAAAACATAACAACGGACAAAACCACCAAAACAAAAACAATAGTAATAATAATAACCATCAACGCAAGGAAAATAACGGTAACAAAGACAACAGAAACCGCTATAAAGAACCCGATTTTGAATTTGATGCCATTATAGAAAGTGAAGGTGTTTTGGATGTCATGTCAGATGGGTACGGATTTTTGAGATCTTCAGATTATAACTATTTGTCATCTCCAGACGATATTTATGTATCTCAATCACAAATTCGTTTATTTGGATTAAAAAATGGAGATACAGTACTAGGGCATGTTCGCCCACCTAAAGAAGGTGAGAAATATTTCCCACTTATTCGAGTGAGCAAAATCAATGGATTAGACCCACAAGTGGTCCGCGACCGAGTAGCTTTTGAACACCTTACACCTCTTTTTCCACAAGAAAAATTCAATATTGCTGAAAAACAAAGTACCATTTCAACACGAATTATGGATTTGTTTTCACCCATTGGAAAAGGTCAACGTGGTATGATTGTATCGCAGCCAAAAACAGGAAAAACCATGCTTTTGAAAGATGTCGCGAATGCTATTGCTGCCAACCATCCAGAAGTATACCAAATGATTCTTCTCATTGATGAACGTCCTGAAGAAGTTACCGACATGCAACGAAATGTTCAAGGGGAAGTAATTGCTTCTACTTTTGATAAAGAAGCGCACGAACATGTTAAAATCGCCAATATTGTTTTGGAAAAAGCAAAACGATTGGTAGAATGTGGTTACGATGTGGTGATTCTTTTGGATTCTATTACACGATTGGCACGTGCCTACAACACCGTACAACCTGCCTCTGGAAAAATCTTAAGTGGTGGTGTTGATGCTAATGCATTACACAAACCAAAACGCTTTTTTGGAGCCGCTAGAAAAATTGAAAATGGGGGCTCACTATCCATTATTGCAACCGCGCTAACAGAAACAGGTTCTAAAATGGATGAGGTGATTTTTGAAGAATTTAAAGGTACAGGAAACATGGAACTGCAGTTGGATCGTAAAATTTCAAATCGCCGTATTTTCCCTGCCATTGATTTGACTTCATCGAGTACACGACGTGATGACCTGTTGTTGGACGAAAAAACCATACAACGTATGTGGGTAATGCGCAAGTATTTGGCCGATATGAACCCTGTAGAAGCGATGGAATTTATTAATGACCGCTTTAAACAAACCCGAAACAACGAAGAGTTTTTGATTTCCATGAATGGATAATTAAAGCTAAACCATATAAAAAACCCTCCAATTTGGAAGGTTTTTTTTGAGCCTATTTTAAATGAAAAGTGGCAGATTTATTTCGCTTATTTTCAACACTTTGATGTTTTATAATATGGTCCAAAAGGTTTTTTATATTTGCAAGAGAATGATGTAATATTTCTTTAAATCACAATGGACTTGCCCTACTTTAGTTAAATAGAAAATCGCATCAAAACGAAAGTCGGTTTGAAGAGAACTTGATAATGTATGTCGAAAGTATTCCTTAGGTCATTCATGTTTTTGAAGTACAGATTTGGAGCTCTATTCCATTCAAATATAAAAAAATCCATAAAAAAAGGCCTTTCAATAAAGAAAGGCCTTTTTATAAATGAGTTTAAAACAATTATAGCTGCGCAATATGGCTTGCTAATTTAGATTTTAAATTTGCTGCTTTATTGTTATGAATGATATTTCTTTTGGCCAACTTGTCAATCATAGACGACACAGAAGAAAACGCTTTTTCTGCTTTCTTCTTATCGGTCAACGCACGAAGGTTTTTAATCGCATTACGTGTTGTTTTATGCTGATACTTATTCAGAATACGTTTAGCGTTATTGCTTCTAATTCTTTTTAATGCTGACTTATGATTTGCCATAATTCTTTAAATATTATACGATTATAATTTGTAGCCCGTAGGGGAATCGAACCCCTCTTACCAGGATGAAAACCTGGCGTCCTAGCCGATAGACGAACGGGCCGTTTTGTTTCGATTTAAATCTTATGAATTTTTCAAATTGTTTTAAATCCAAAACAGCTGCAATATTTATATTGCGGTTGCAAAAATACAACTATTTTTAAATGCTACAACAATCATGGTTGTTTTTTTAGCTTTTTTTTTGAAAATTTTAATACGCTTTTGCAAACAAAACACGCCCTTTTGATGGTGCTCCAGAAAATACACATACTCCAACTTCCTCGGTTGAATCATAAGGAATACAACGTATGGTGGCTTTGGTGGCGTCTTTTATTTTTTGCTCAGTTTGTGCAGTACCATCCCAGTGCGCTGAAATAAAACCTCCTTTTTCTTCCAAAACCTTTTTAAAATCTTCAAAAGTATCAACCTCAGTAATGTGTGCGTCCCTAAAATCAAAGGCTCTTTTGTATAAAGTCTCCTGAATTTCTGTGAGTAAATTTTTAATTTCTTTAGACAATCCAGCTAAAGGAAATGTCGTTTTTGAAAGGGTGTCACGCCGTGCAACTTCTACAGTGCCTTGTTCCAAGTCTTTTGGTCCAATGGCAATACGTAAGGGTACTCCTTGCAACTCATGCTGAGCAAATTTTGCTCCCGGTCTTTGAGTGGTTCTAGCATCATATTTTACACTTATATTATCGCTGCGCAGTGTTTTCATAATGTCCTGAGCAACAGTACTTATGGCGTCTAATTGTTCCTCACTTTTATAAATAGGCACAATCACCACTTGATATGGTGCTAAATTTGGCGGAAGTACCAACCCTTGATCGTCACTGTGTGTCATGATGAGTGCGCCAATCAATCGTGTTGAAACCCCCCACGAAGTGGCCCAAACATGATCTTGATCGCCAGCGCTGGTCATGAACTTTACATCAAAAGCTTTGGCAAAATTTTGTCCTAGAAAATGTGATGTTCCAGCTTGTAGGGCTTTTCCGTCTTGCATAAGGGCTTCTATACAATAGGTTTCTTCTGCGCCTGCAAAGCGCTCGCTTTCTGTTTTTGTACCTTGAATAACAGGCATAGCCATAAAATTTTGAACAAAATCGGCATATACCTGATTCATTTGTTTAGCCTCGTCTAATGCTTCTTGTTTAGTGGCATGTGCGGTATGCCCTTCCTGCCATAAAAATTCGGCAGTACGCAAAAACAAACGGGTACGCATTTCCCAACGTACCACATTGGCCCATTGATTTATTAAAATTGGCAAATCTCTATACGATTGAATCCAACCTTTATAAGTATTCCAAATCACAGCCTCACTTGTAGGCCGCACCACAAGCTCCTCCTCGAGTTTTGCTTTGGGATCAACACGAAGTTTCCCTGGATGTTCAGGGTCATTTTGCAAACGATAATGGGTAACAACTGCACATTCTTTAGCAAAACCTTCAGCGTTTTTTTCTTCTGCTTCAAATAAACTTTTTGGGACAAACAATGGAAAATAGGCATTTTGATGCCCTGTTTCTTTAAACATCCGATCCAATTCTGCTTGCATCTTTTCCCAAATCGCATAACCATATGGTTTTATAACCATACAACCACGCACAGCAGAATTTTCGGCTAGGTCTGCTTTAACAACCAATTCATTGTACCATTTGGAGTAATCTTCAGCTCTTTTTGTAAGGTTTTTAGCCATAATATTGTAATTTGGCACAACTATTGTGTTGTAGCTAATATAAAATTTTACACAAAACTAAGTATTTTTAAAACGTCCAACAATTTAATTTACAACGTCATGAGATTTATTACATTTTTAAAGCAACAAAAAACTGTTTTTTATAGTTTATTTGGCGTCCTATTTTTGGCCTCTTGCGGATCTTATCAATATGTTGGCATGGCCGATGATGGTATTTATGGAACTAGTGAAAATAGAGATTATGTTGAAGTAATAAATGATGATAACACTGAAAATTCTCAAGGTAATAGTTATTACAAAGACTATTTTAAAGGAAAAGCTACAGAATACAGCGATGAGAACTCTAGCGTTTTCACTAATGCTGATGACTATAGTGGAGACTATAATAATACTGAAAATACATCTGAAAAATCTTATGCAGGATGGGGGCAAAATAGTGACTCTCAAGTTATTATAAATATCCAAACAAGACCTTATTACTATGGCTTAGGATGGGGCTACCCCTTTTATGGCAATCGCTGGGGTTGGAATGCTGGATGGAATAATTGGGGTTGGAATGTTGGATGGAACAATTGGGGCTGGAATTGGGGTTATCAAAACTATGGACTATGGGATCCCTATTTTTATAGTGCTTGGCAATCTCCGTATGGATATGCTGGAAGCTTCTATTATAATTCTTATGGAAGACGTTATGGGACGTATACCAACGGCTACAGAAATACTGGAAGCAGAAACTCAGGCTATAGATCTGGAAGTTTATCCAGTCGTAGTGCGCTAGGAACAGTCTCTAGAACACGTTCAACTGCGACACGAAGTGCAAATTCTTCAAGAAATTCATACAACACAACACGAAGTACAACAACACGTTCTGTTAGAAATAATAATGGTACAAGAACTACAGCACGTACAACCAGGACGACCACACAACCTACAAGGTCAGTGCGATCAAACACAGGAACAACAACAAGAACAAGAACAACAAAACCAACAACAAGAACAACAAGACCAAGCACAAGAACTACTCGACCTACGTATACTAGACCAACATCAAGGCCAAGTGGTACTATGAGATCTGGCGGAGGTGTTACAAGATCAAGAGGAGGAGGAACAACTTCAAGAAGAAGAAATTAGTACAATATTTAATCTTTATAATAAGTAAGTAGAATGAAAAGAATTTTTGTTTCAATATTTTGTTTCATTGCATTTCATACAATCAATGCTCAATATGTAAGTGATGGTCTAAGATATTCAAGTGGAGAAACTCAAGGGACTGCTCGATTTAAAGCAATGGGTGGTGCATTTGGTGCACTTGGGGGTGACATCTCTGCCATAAGTATAAACCCAGCAGGCGCTGCAATTTTTAATAGAAGTCATGGAGCACTGTCAGCATCTAATAATAACATTTCAAAAGATGCTGTCTATGGCGGTGGGACCGCCAATAGAACTGAAAATAACTTTGATTTACATCAAATAGGGGCTGCATTTGTATTCAAAAACAACAATACAAAATCGCTTTGGAATAAGTTTGTAGTGAGTTTGTTTTATGAGCAATTACAAGACTACAATACACGTTTTTTTGCCGCTGGGACAACAAATAATTCCATTTCCAGTTATTTTTTACAAAATGCAAATGGCTTAAAATTGGGTGACATCAGATTACTTTCTGGAGAAACAGTAACTCAAGCTTATGCAGATATTGGAGCTAGCTATGGCTACCAATACCAACAAGCTTTTTTGGGTTATGAAGGTGGAATTTTAGAACCTGGTGATAACAATGACGACACCAACACCGTATATACTTCAAACATAGCAGCAGGAAATTTTAATCAGGAGTTTGATTATGAATCTATGGGTCATAATGGTAAGTTTTCAGCCAACATTGCATTTCAATACAATGAATCTATAAGTTTAGGATTGAACCTAAATTCACATTTTTTGGAGTTTAGTAAAAAAACATTTCTAATTGAAGAAAACGATAATATTGACTCAACAGTGAATCTTGTAAACTTTGAAAATCAATTATTTACAAAAGGTGAAGGTTTTTCATTACAGCTCGGAACTATTATAAAATTAACAGATGAATTGCGTTTTGGGTTTAATTATTCTTCGCCCACATGGCTCACACTTCGTGAAGAAACAACGCAATATTTATCCACATTCAACGATGTAGAAAATAACGGCTTTACTGTAAATCCAAATATCGTTAATATTTTTCCTGAATATAATTTAAAAACACCTGGTAACATGACAGGAAGTGTGGCTTATATTTTAGGTAAAAAAGGACTCATTAGCTTTGATTATACGCGTAAAAATTATGCAAATATGAGTTTTGACACAGGTGATAATCAATTAGACACTGCGCTTAGCAGTGACATCAATAACACTTTTAAAGTTGCTAATACTTACAAGCTAGGCGCTGAATTGAGACACAAAAATATTAGTTTTAGAGGTGGATACCGAATTGAAGAAAGCCCCTACAAAAACACAAACATCGCTAATGATTTAAATGGATTTTCTCTTGGTATTGGCTACAATTTTGGATATACCAAGATTGACTTAGCTTATGAACGCACAGAACAAAAAAGACAACAACAATTTTTTGAAAGCGGCACACTTGACTCAGCTTCAATAAACAACAAAAACTCTATTATCTCACTTACTTTAAGTATGGATTTATAATCTGAATTAGTCTAAAATAAAAAAACCCAGCAATGCTGGGTTTTTTTTATTACTAACTACTACCTCTTCAAACTAAAGTGTGCTCGGAGTTGTTTGGGCTCTGCTGTTGTTAAATCGTTGTACTCCAATAAGAACCAATAGTCCGTCGTTGGCATCTTTTGGCCATTGTAGGTGCCATCCCAACCATCGCCTGCTGGACTAATTTGCTTTAGCAACTTGCCAAAACGGTCAAATATTAATATCCTAGACCCTAATTGACCAGACAAGGCTGATATATTCCATGTGTCATTATAACCATCACCATTAGGCGTGAAATATTTTGGATAATCTACAATAAATAATGGTTCCGTTGAAACGCCACACCCGTTAAGATCACGCGCACTAATGACATGATCACCTGGGGTTACCCCTATAAACGTTCCACTATCCTGCCATGGCCCCTGATCTAAACTAAACTCATAAGCACCTGTCCCTACTGCCGAAGCTACAACAACATGTGTGTCTGCAAAATCCTCTGTCACAACATCAACAGTGAGCAATGGTGGACCACTTTCACTGACTGTGAAAATTTCTAATGGCGCCGAACAACCCGTACTAGAATTTGAATAACTCACCTCTAAAGTATAAATACCAACTTCATCAATGGTGTAGGTCGGTGCTGTACTAAGTAGCGCACCAAATTCATCACGCCATGTAAAACTATAAACCGATGGCGAAAGCCCTGGATCAACCTCTACAAAATTATCACCTATGGAGCTTGAATCTGAACAAATAAAATAATCATTTTCTAAATTTACTACTGGTAATGGATCAACAATTAACTTAATAGTTCTTATTACATAACAGTTTGTAAGAGTATTTTCAAAACGAATAAAAATAGTCTGTTCGTAAGGCTCGGTCATTGTAACATTCGTTCCTAGTGAAGTGCTAGCACCTATTATTGCATTAGATTCTGTATCATGATATGTTACAGAGATATTAGATTGTGAACCTATCATATCGGCTGAAACCGAACTCATATCGAAAGTTAACAACCCGTCCGTATCATCATCACAGTTCGATAATGATAAAGGAGGTTCTACCGCAGGTACTGGCTCTGGGGTTACAGTAACAGTAACGGTAAATATTGCACCCACACAATTATCTGATGACATTGGCACAAAACTATAAACCACATCTAATGGCGTGGTGGACGTGTTGGTCCACTCGTCCAATACAATGGCATCTGATGATAAATTCGTTCCTACTACAGCATTAGAACTACCTGCTACTAATCCTGCCTCTGGAGTAATCGCTGTAAGATCATAACTCACCACCGATGGACCATCGGCATCATCACCTAACGTAAGGTCAACCGCCGATGTGCTACATATTGTTGTGTCCTGATTCAGTACCTCTGGATTTGGATTTACAGTAACAGTAACGGTAAAGGTTGCACCCACGCAATTGTCTGATGACATTGGCACAAAACTATAAACCACATCTAATGCCGTGGTGGCCGTATTGGTCCACTCATCCAATGCAATGGCATCTGATGCTAAATTTGTTCCTACTACAGCATTAGAACTGCCTGCTACTAATCCCGCCTCTGGGGTAATGGCGGTAAGTTCATAACTCGCCACCGATGGGCCATCGGCATCATCACCTAACGTAAGGTCAACTATTGAAGCGCTACATATTGTTGTGTCCTGATTCAGTACCTCTGGCTCTGGACTAACCGTAACAGTAACGGTAAATGTTGCACCCACACAATTGTCCGAAGATACTGGCACAAAACTATACACCACATCTAATGGTGTGGTGGACGTGTTGGTCCATACATCTAAATCAATAGCGTCTGATGATAAATTCGTTCCTACTACAGCATTAGAACTACCTGCTACTAATCCTGCCTCTGGGGTAATCGCTGTAAGATCATAACTCGCTACCGACGGGCCATCGGCATCATCACCTAATGTAAGGTCAACTATTGAAGCGCTACATATTGTTGTGTCCTGATTCAGTACCTCTGGCTCTGGACTGACCGTTACAGTAACTGTAAAGACTGCACCTGTACAACCAATAGCATCATAAGGAATAAAACTATAAACCACATCTAATGGCGTGGTGGACGTGTTGGTCCACTCGTCTAAATCAATAGCGTCTGATGATAAATTCGTTCCTACTACAGCATTAGAACTACCTGCTACTAATCCTGCCTCTGGGGTAATCGCTGTAAGATCATAACTCACCACCGATGGACCATCGGCATCATCACCTAACGTAAGGTCAACCGCCGATGTGCTACATATTGTTGTGTCCTGATTCAGTACCTCTGGATTTGGATTGACAGTGATTTCGAACTGTGTTGTTTCATAGCAATCTGGCAATCCGTCTTCTTCTACTCGAACATAAATTATTCGAGTCGTTGTCGTCAGTGGACTGCTTAAAGGGTTGGCGCCAGAATTTGCCTCCTCCGGTGTGGAATGATAAGTTACTGTAAAGGTTGAAGGATCCTGTATGCCTAAAATCGGTCCTGTTTGCTCTTCTAAATCAAATGTTGAGGTGACTGCTCCAGTAGTACTCGTGTCACAATCCGATAGATCTGATGGCGCTGTGGCTGTCGCTTTGTTATTGACGATTAAATTGAACAAAGGATCGGGGGAGACTATAAAACAGCCACCTCCTCCGGCGCTTTCTACTCGGACATAAATTTCTTGATCGTTTGAAGTACTCAAGTATGGACTTAATAAATTATCTGTTCCAGCTTCAGCAGTTTCAAAAGTGGTATAGTATGTAACCTCATAATCTGTTGCTGATTGGCCTCCTAAAATATTTAATGTTTGTTGTTCTAAATCAAATTCTGCAATTCCATCATTGGATAAATCATCGCATAAATCTAAATCCTCAACTGGATTTATTTGTGGTAAATCAATAAGTTTGAGAAGGAATGATTCAATTTCAAAACAATTTGAATCTAAATATTCAAATCGAACAAAAATCTCCTCTTGATCAACTCCATCATAATTGATGATATCAGTGATGGCATTAACATCATTTTCTGCATCTTCAGGAGAATTATGAAATGTTACTACATAATCATCAGGATTTGGAGTAGGTGTAAGCATTGTCTGTTCATTTTGAGATAAATCAAAAATAAATGGTGGTGCTGGTTGATCGCAAATCAGAAGATCTGTTGGAATATCATAAATTATTTCAGGGAGTACATCAACACAAACTTCATATGAATACTCGCAATCGAAATTATCAAGAACAGTGTATGTATAACAAAATTGTCCCTCTGCATCGGGTGCAATTGTGATTGTATCCCCATTAGTTTCGGTAATAGTTGAATCATCATCCCAATATCCTGAGACGATTTCAGGTGTAAAAGAAAGATTTGCTGGAGATAATGTTGGATCAAAGTTAATATCCCAAGAAAAAATCCAACCGTTATCTGCGCCAAGATTGTCCGTAATCTTTATTTTCCAACTACCATTTAATGATGAGTCAAGTAAACCATTAAAACCATCATAGGACGAATAAGTCCCTGCTGGCACATAACTATCTGTGTAGGTCCCTGGTCCGTCTCCAGAGGGAAATTCTCCATTTGCTTCAACTGAATCAGCTAATAATGGTAACGAATTATCAGGGACAAAACAGTAAATATAGCCTTCACCTGGTTCTTGATTAGTTGACTGTCCATCAATAAAGGCAGTTGCCCAAGGTACTCCAAGATTGGCAGAGCCTCCAGATGAATAATTATGTAATGTAATAGTCTGATTTGAGGGAGAAATAAGTTCAATTTTTAAATCACCTAGATATGAATGCTCTAGCTCCAAACACACCTCAGTAATTTGACTAACATCAGTCAAATTTTGATTAGATTCAAAGCAATCCACAATTATTGTCGTTTCATAAGATGGTCCGTTTTCATCATTTGGTCCATCTGGCAAAAAGGTAGGTTCAGCTTCTGGCGGTGTACATTCATTGTAATATGGTGTGGATGTAACTACTGCTCTTACTATTGTGCTATCGCCAAAACATAATGGATTTGTTTGTGCTCTTGTACCAGTAAAGTCAGGAGTTGTACTGACTTTTATAATTTGATTAATAAGGTTTGTGTTTTTACATCCTTCTGGGAAAATACTAGTATTAGTATCCCAAACATTTAAGTTAGCAACATAAACTCCTGGTTCAT
>Ga0228615_1001470_pt1 | contig 11770 bp, 7 predicted proteins | sample 16DmetaG_FD_190530 | JGI IMG/M metagenome (GOLD analysis project Ga0228615, IMG submission 190530) | Seawater microbial communities from Monterey Bay, California, United States - 16D | ecosystem: Environmental > Aquatic > Marine > Coastal | place: USA: California | collected 2016-10-17
CGACGCGCGACCGAGCGATCGGTGCGCGGCGTCGACGGCGATCGGCGAAGACGATCGCGGCGGACGGATCGAATCGGTTTTTCGAGACGCGCGCGCCGCGGGCGATCGAGGCGCGGAAGACGGACGGGATGGCGCGGACGGCGACGCGCGCGGTGAGGACGACGACGACGGGGGGGGGGCGGAGGCGCGGAAGCGCGGTGAGACGACGCGCGGGGACGCGGGGACGCGCGAGCGCGAACGCGGCGGATGAGACGACGGCGCGCGCGGACGCGGCGGCGGCGGTGCGAGATCTGGCGAAGACGCAGTTGAACGGCGCGGATGGGCCGAGGGTGTTTACGGTGCCGGCGGTGCCGGTGGCGGGGGCGCCGGTGAGGGTGTTCGCGGACGTGGAGCGGGCGGACGCGTTGCGGTCGGCGAGCGAGCGCACGCTCGTCGGCGGGTACAACCAGTGGAAGATTGGGTCGTTCGAGAAGGCGATGGAGCGGGTGGAGGGGACGAGCTGGGTGTACGTCGACGTTGACGTCGATGAGCGGGCGTACGAAATGTCTTTCGTGTTCAGGGGTGACGGACAGGCGTATGAAAAAGACGAAGGCCAAGATTTCGTCGCGGCGGTCGACTTCGGGCCGACGCCGGAGGAGTTTGTGGAAATCCTAAAGGTGGTCGCCATGGAAGACGCGGCGCGCGCGGATGCGAACGCCATAGTCGACGCTGAAATGGCGTTCGCCCGCGATGGCGTCGCGGGCGTCGGGGCGACGTTTGAAAAGTACGGGCGCCTCATTTGCAAAACCTCCACGGGGGACGCGGGCGTCGCCGGTAGCACGGAGCGCGTCTTCTGGAACAAGGCACTGAACCCTATTGGCGGTGACGACGCGGAGAAGCTCATCATGCACGTAGGATTTAACGGTTGGATGCGTGGCGTTGAGGAGAAGTTGACGCTCGTTCGCGCGACGGGCGAAACGAGAGATGAAAATAACGACTGGTGGGTCGCCGACGTCCCGATTCGTCCTTCGGCGAGCGTGCTCGACTTTGTCATCTCGGACGAGGACGAAATGGCTTGGGACAACAACGAGAACGCGGACTACCGACTCGCCATGGACGTCACGTCCGACGAGTCCACGTGGGAGGTCTTGCGAGAGCTCACATTCGAAGAAAAACGCGCGGAGGCGCTGCGAGCTTTGGTTGAGGAAAAGCAGCGCGTCGCCCGCCGCGCGGAGGAGGCCGCGGCGGCCAAGGCGAAGGCTATTGAAGTGGGCTTGAAGCAGCAGGCGTTCATCATTCACACCGAACCGAAAGTTCCCGAGGTGGGCAAGCCGCTCAAGGTCTTCTACAACAAGAACAACACCCACCTCAACTGGAGCGAAGAAATTTACTTGACTGGCGGCTTCAACCGTTGGGCGCACGAAACCGCGGTGGCGCCGATGAAAATGACGCCTCCGACTGAGGGCGAAGAATTTTTCTCCGCCACCGTGCCGAGCGTACCGTCTGACGCGTGGATGGTCGACTTCGTCTTCAGCAGTGGCGTTGGCGAAGGTGCGCAGTATGACAACAAGGGCGGACGTGACTATCACATCCCGACGCGCGGAAGCGCGGCGAAAAAGCCGCCTCTGCACGTCGTGCACGTCGCGGTGGAGATGGCACCCATCGCCAAGGTTGGCGGTTTAGCCGACGTCGTCACCGCCATCGGTCGCGCCATCCAAGATAATGGACACTTAGTGGAAGTCATTCTTCCGAAGTATCAGTTTTTCAACAACTCAGTCTTGCTCGGCGCCAGAGAATACGAAACGCACTTCGATTGGGCGGGCACGACGATTCGCGTCGAAAAGTGCAAGGTGGAAGGCTTGCAGTGCTTCTTCATCGAGCCGCAAAACGGCATGTTCCAGACCGACTCGGTGTACGGTAGAAACGATGATGCTGAGCGTTTCAACTTCTTCTGCAACGCTGCGCTCGAGTTCCTCCTTCGCACGGCTCGTCAGCCGGATATTCTTCACTGCCACGACTGGAGTTCGGCAGAAGTCGCGCGAGCTTACTGGGACCACTACCATCACAATGGTTTGACCAAGCCAAAAGTGGCGTTCACGATTCATAACATGAACTACGGGCAAGCCAAGCTCGGTGAGGCCGTGCACCACTCACAGATGACGACCACGGTTTCGCCGTCCTATGCGGGTGAAGTCTCGGGCAGCCCGGTGATCGGAGGCAACGGCGGCAAGTTTACCGGTATTCGTAACGGCATTGATCCCGACATTTGGGACCCCGAAACGGATGCATTCGTGCCGGTCAAGTATAACGCCGAGAACGCTGAAAAGGGCAAGGCAGCGGCCAGGGCTGAGCTTCGCAATCGCCTCGGCATGACTGGTTGGGACGACAAGCCCATCGTCGGCGTCGTCTCTCGTCTCACCGCTCAAAAAGGTGTACACCTGATCAAGCACGCCGCACATCACACCATCAGTCGTGGTGGGCAATTTGTGTTGCTTGGTAGCGCGCCTGATCCCAAAATTCAAGGAGATTTCAACGGTCTCGCCAATCAACTCGCCGGCGACAACTCTGGTTTCTTCTTCGCGTTTGACGAGCCGTTGTCGCACCTCATGTACGCTGGTTGCGACATCATCTTGGTCCCGTCTATGTTCGAGCCGTGTGGTTTGACACAGATGATTTCCATGCGCTACGGTGCTGTACCTGTCGTTCGTGCCACTGGTGGCCTGCGTGACACCGTCTTCGACGTCGATAATGAAAAAGAGCGCGCGGCTTGGGAAATCGCCGGTTCCACCGACTGGGAAAAAGACGGCGACATGACGAACGGCTTTAGCTTCGAAGGGACCGATGAAGGTTCGCTCAACTACGCGCTCGATAGATGCCTCGATGCCTTCTACAACGATCGCGTGTGGTTCCGTTCGCTTCAAAAGCGTTGCATGCTCCAAGACTGGTCCTGGAACAAGCCCGCGCTCGAGTACGAAGAGTTGTACTTCAAGATGCTCGGGCAATAAATAGTCGCGCGTCCGAGGGATTGCGCGAGTGCGCGAAAACTTCATCACACACAACCGCTAGCAACGCAAGATTAATTCAAATTCAATCACTGTACGCTATCGACCGATCCTTCAAGTCGCGCGTTTCGCCTTTCCGTCCCGAGGCGCTATCCTTGGGACAAGATGATGCGTTGACGTCAGACACCCGCCCGCGATGCCCACCGCGCTCGCCTCGCGCGCTTCCACGTTCATCGGGCGCACGAACGCATCTTTGCGCGCGTCCTCGCACGCGTCAACGTCCACGGCGCGTCGTCCCGCGCCGATTCGAGCCGATGTTCGTCGTTCGTGGCAAAGCCAAAAATCGCTTCGCATGACTTTACAAGACGAACACGAGCGCCACACGTTCGAGTCGTACCTCTCCGACGGTGAGCGCGTCATCGGAGTCACGTTTCCCGACGGTCGAAGGCGAGAGAAGCTGGACGAGACGACGTGGCGCGTGCGATTGCTGCCGTTTGAGTTTTTGGGCCAACGCGTGACGGTGTACGCCACGCTCACGCTCACGCCGCTCGAGGAGGGATTGACGATCGGAGCGAAGGAACTGGAGTTCGTGGGATTACCGAAAGAGATGGATTTACAAGGCAAGGTGAAACTCACGATGGAAGGCGCGCTTCGACCGCCGAGGGGTGATAAGACGGTGAACGGAGACGTGACGCTCACGCTCGACGCGGCGGTGAACGACTTCGTCGCGATGACTCCGGGGTTGGATTTCGTGGTCAACGGCATCAACGATACGGTACTGGCTAATTTACAAGGTTCTATCGAAGACAATCTGCTCGCTGATTACGCTCGATGGTGGAAGCAATGCCAGAGGTTGGCGGCGGTTCGCGCTTCTCGCGCCGCCGCCGCCGCCGCGACCGAGTGATCCAACATTCCACGCTTTGCCCTTCGATTCGCGCCGCGTTCCCTCATTCGCCTCGTCGCGTTGATTTTCACGGTCAAGTTGTTTGTAATTTATGATGCCCTAGCCCACATCCACGTCGTTCGCCGTCATCCGAATCTTCGCTCGTCTCGCGCCGCGCTTGGCGCTTCGCGTCCCGCTCCGACGTCGTCGCGCCGCACACTCCGTCGTTCGTCGCCATGGCCACCTCCGCCCTGGACGACGTCGTCCTCATCGCCAGCGCGGCGAAGGACTCGCACATCGTCGCCTTCGACGCGCGCACGGGCGCCGTCGTCAAGCAATACGTCGCCAAGGACGGCGCCGCCGCCCTGTGCGTGAGCAACTGCGAAAGAATCATCGCCATCGCGCCCGATAAGCGCGCGATGACGACGCACGGCGTCGATAAAGAATCTCTCGAACGCGCCTCCGTGCTGCCCGAGCGGCCGAGCGCGGTGTGCGCGTCGAGAGACGGGGCGTACGTCGCGAGCGGGTCGGCGAGCGGGACGTGCGCGGTGTGGGAAGCGCGGAGCGGGCGGTTGCTCGCGAGGTTTAAAGCGCACTTTAAGGGCGTGACGACGATGACGTTCACGCCTTGCGGAAGCGCGCTGGTGACGGGAGGAGAGGATGGGGCGGTGCACGCGTGGAGGGTGAGCGCGCTGTGCGACGACGGCGGCGCGGGGACGCGAGCAAACGCGTGGAGAAGTTGGACCGAACACGCGCTGGGCGTGAGCGGGGTGACGTGTGGGAGCGTCGCGGGCGCGGGTGGAGACGTGAGCGTGGTTTCGTGCAGCGCCGATCGGACGTGTAAGATTTATAGCTTGGGGAATGGGACGACGCTTCGGCAGGTGCGATGTCCCACGGCGTTGACGTGCTGCGCGTTGGACGCGTGCGAAGCCACGCTCTACGCCGGTGGGGTCGATGGACGCGTGTTTGAGATCCCACTTAACGGTGCACCGTCGGTGGCGGCGAGTTTGGACGGCGGCATCGACGCGAGAGACGGCATGGTGGCGCTCGTCGGGCACTCGAAGAAGCTCGTGAGCGTGCGGTGCTCGAGCGACGGCAACTCCATCATCTCCGCGAGCGAAGACGGTACCGCGCGCGTGTGGGACGTCGCGTCTCGCCAGACGTTACACATTTTGCGTCATCCCAAGGCGCCCATCAGCGACATTGCTCTCATTCCTCGTTCGCGATACAGCGGTCAAGGCAGAGGCGATTACGGCGCCGATAGAAAGCGCGCCAAGACTTTGCCCGCGCCGACGTTCAGCAAGTTTCTCATCGGTCCGGGGGATCGAAGTGGATTGAAACCTTGGCAAGGAACGTCGGTTTCTATCTCCGGCATTTCCAAGAAGCGCGCCGTCGATGCATCTCAAACCGTCGTCTGCGACGACGCGCCGACGACATCCGGCGCCGTAGACGACGACGCTCGCGCCGCGCTCGCCAAGAAATCCACCGAGCTCGATCGCGCGCGCGCCGAGGTGGAAGAGTGGAAAAAGCTCTACGGCGACCTCAAGTCCTTAGTCGATCGCCAGCTCGTGGACGCGCCGTGACACTGTACTAATATAATCGTAGCCAACGCACAACTTTGTCCCGACGCGCGTCAACCAACTCCGCACACGCGCGCGCGTTCGCCCCGCACCCGTCATCGCGCGCGCCTGGCGCAGAAAACACGCGTTTTTGACCGTGACTCGCGCGCGTCGCGCGAACGGACGCTCAACGCGCGCGTGAGACGGATCGAAAGGCGCCGCCGCCATGGGCAAGAAACGAAACGAATCGCGCGACGAACGCGTCGATGACGACGCCGACCACGACGCGTGGCTGCGCGACGACGAGTCGTGGCGGTCGGTAAGCGTGAACACCAACGCGCTCATGCTCGGGGCGCAAGAAGAAGGATTCATGAGTTTGGAAGTTTTGGACCCGTCGGCGGCGAGCGACTACGCGAAGACAAACGCGTCAAACGGCGACGCAAAGGGAACGACGAAGAAAGGTGAAACGAAAGCGAAAGCGTCAATGAAGAGCGATGGTGATCGAGCGAAGGCCAAAGCGGGGAAGAAGAAGGCTTCGAAGAAGTCGAATGAGAATTCGACGACGACGGCGGTGCCGAGCGCGTTAGCGGCGCTGGACGAAGCCGCTCTGGAGGGCTTGTCGGGGAAGGAGGCGCGAATTATGAAGAGAAAACTGCGCTGGAAGGCAAAGATCGAGGCGAAGAAAATAGCGAAGAAGAGTGGTGCGGTGGCGGTACCGGCGGCGAAGAAGAACAGTGGTGACGGCGTTGCCATCGTGGACGACGCGCCGACAACGTCTGGCGCGACTCAAGCTAAGAAGAAGAAGGACACGAAAGTCACAGAGAAGAAAGAAAACAGAAAGACTTTAGTGAAACCGGATGAAGAGCTCGTTGCGGATGCAGCATTGGACGTGGAAGAGGATTGGGAAAAGATTACACACAAAAAGGTGGCGGCGAAAGATGCGCCGATGAATAAGGCGTCGACGGCGAGTGGTTTCGATTACAACAAGCACCCGACATCAGGAATGAGTGCTGTCGTCGATGGCGTGGATTTAGATCGTGGTTGCGACGTGAGTGCATGGTTTGAGTTTGATTTACACCCGCTCATCATGCGCGCGATTCAAGATTGCGGTTTTACCACGCCAACGCCTATTCAGCGCGAGTGCTTGCTACCGGCGACAAAGGGTCGATGCGATATCATCGGTGCGGCGCAAACGGGGAGTGGGAAAACTTTAGCGTTTGCGTTGCCTATTTTGCAACGCTTACTTTCCCAAGGTATCGGTTTACCCGAAGGATACGCGACGAAAGAGGAAGAAGATTCAGAGCAATTGCCAGACGTGCTTCGAGCACTCATCGTCGCGCCCACGCGCGAATTAGCGCTCCAAGTCTGCGCCATGATGCGCGCAGTCGCGGTGTACACGAAAATTGACGTATGTCCTGTCGTTGGTGGGATGTCGAAGGAAAAGCAAGAACGACTTTTGAATAGGAAACCGGCAGTCATCGTCGCCACGCCTGGGCGGATGTGGGACACAATGCAAAGCGGCCACGAGCACTTGACCGAACTCAGCGCGCTTTCGTTTTTCGTCCTCGACGAAGCCGATCGTATGGTGGAGCGAGGTCATTTTAGCGAGCTCACGAGCATCATTCAGAACATCCCGCAGCCGCCGCGCATCAAGCGTCCGGGCGGCGCCGCAAAGCTCACTAGCGTAGAACGCGAGGCTGCGGGGGCGACGGATGCGTTCGCTGAGGACACGGAAGAGGATGATAAACAGAAAGCGTTAGCCCTGCGCCCAAAGCAGATGCTTGATCGACAAACATTCGTCTTCAGCGCTACGCTCACGGTTCCGGATTCTGTGCGCAGAAAGTTGAAAAAAGGTAAGGCGTGGACGTCGAAACGTCCGGCATCCATGAGCGGAAAGCCGCAGAGCGGTTCTTTAGAATCACTCATGGAGGCTGTTCCGTTTTACGGGCGTGTGAAAATGGTCGATCTGACCACAAAAGAGCGTAAAGGGGGTGCCGTGGCGAAATCAATCGCGGAAAGTGCGCTGGAGTGCACCGAGGACGATCGCGACTCGCTGTTGTACTATCTCCTCTCGGCGCATCCCGGGATGACCATCGTCTTCGTCAACGCTATTTCATGCTTGCGTCGGGTCGTGGCGCTTTTGAAGATTCTTCGCGTGCCCGTGGAAGGGCTTCACGCGGGTATGCAACAGCGTGCTCGTTTGAAGGCGCTCGATCGATTCAAAGCCGCTGCGGCGGCGGCGGACAAGGGCGATCGCCACGCGCACTCGGTGCTCGTAGCCACCGACGTCGCCGCACGAGGTCTCGACGTCAAGGGCGTGGAACTGGTCATTCATTACCAAATCCCACTCAGTGCGGACACGTATATTCATCGAAGCGGCCGCACTGGGCGCGCGGATAAGTTGGGCGCGGCGGTTTCCCTGGTGACGCCGAAGGATCGCGCGCGATATTACTCGCTGTTGAAGTCTCTCAACCGCGACGGACCATTAGACCCGTTCCCGATCGCGGAAGAGACTTTGACCGACGCGAGCAGACGTTTAGCCGTGACACGTAAGATCGACAAGCTGTCGCACGCGAAGAAGAAGGCCAAGGCGGACAAGGAGTGGCGCAAGACGAACGCCGAGGAGCTCGGCATCATTCTCAGCGAATCCGAGTCCGACGAAGATTTACAAGAGTACCAAGAAGACCAAAGCGCCAAGAGCACGGCTGCGGCAAACGAGCGCAAGCTTCGCGCTGAACTCGATGCCATGATCGCCATCCCGCTCGGCTCTCATCGTCACTCCTTGATCGGAAGCGCGAAATTCCCCAGTCGCGGCGGCGGCGACGCGTTGCTCAAAGCCAAGCGCGCGCGCGCTCGAGACGAATCCAACGTCTCCGCCGTCGCCATGCTCAACGGCGACAAATCCTCAAAATCTCAGCCTTTACCCGCCGCAATCACCGGCGCCATCGCCGGCGGCGCTCGCGGCAAGCGTCGCAAGACCAAGAAAATGTAGACTTCGCCGCGATTCGCGCTCTCATCAACGCACGCGTCGCTGTCATCTCATCGCCTCGCGCGCGTCACACCTCGCCGCGTCTCGCGCCCGACCGCATGCCGTCGCGATCGATCGACGATTTCTGCCACCTCCCGCGCGACCTCGCGCCCGGGTCGATCGGCGCCGACGTGCACTGCCTGCAAAGACTCCTCGTCCGGGAAAAGTTTTTGAAACGCGGCGCCCGAGCCGATGGACGATACGATGCGAACACGCGCGACGCCGTCAAGGCGTGGGCGACGGCGAACAAGTGGGCGAACGTCAGTGGCGGCGTAGACTCCGCGATGCGGCGCGCGTACGGCGAGGTGCGTGATGGACGCGGACCGATGACGAACGACCGACCGACCGACCGGTTGGACCGAAGACTGACGAGACGACGGACGCGCGCGCGCGAGATAGGCGAACGATTACGCGACGACGTCGAGCGGACGGTTGGTGAACGATTGCGCGAATGGGAAAAATGTCGATGGGTTGGCGTGCGTGGACGTGTGCGTGGAACACGGGGAGACGACGCAGTATTGTCAGACGAAGTGCGCGACGCGAGACGACGATAAAAAGTTTGCGTGTAGAGCGGCGTGTCAGGACGCGTTCGCGGGTGCGTGCGATCGTGCGTTTCCACCGACGAGCGAAGAAAATCGGGTGAAGTTTGAGGGGTGCTTAGAAAACATGGCGGCGGAGTGCGCGCGCTCGTGCAAGCGATGGAAGTGATGAAATCGTCGAGTCAAACGTGTAAATCGCGCGGCGTAGCCGGCTCTGGATTAACATTTTCACAACAAACTCGGTCGGCGTCGTCTCCCTAACGGCATCCTAACGGCTCATTCCTCGAGATTAATCGAGTTTCCTAGTCGCTCGTACAATTTCTAAATCTCGTCAGTCGTCGAACGCGCGCGCGGTCCGACGCGCGAGGCGCACCTTTTTCAACTCCTCCATGCCTTCTCGCAACACCTTCCTCTCCCCCTTCAGCGCCTCCAACGCCGCGCGCTCGCGCGTCAGCATCGCCTCAACCTTCGCCTCCGCCTGTTCGTTGTCCATCTTCACGAAGCACTCCCCCATGAGCACGCACGCGTCGTCCTCGTCGTTGACCGCGAGCTCGGTCGAGGCTTCGTCCAAGTCATCGATCTGCTTCTCTTTGTGTTTAATCTCCGAGTTTATCTCGTGCGCGCGCGCGTTCATGCGCGAGAAGGCGCATATGCGCTGTTGGTCCTCCCACGTCACCTCCTTCGCGGCGCTCATGGGCGCGGCGAGGCGTCGTCTGGCGCCCGCGCGCCCGCGCGATGGTCGGCACGAATGACCCGGGCGCGCGCGCAGCGCAAATCCAAGAGCGATCGGCGTAAAAAAAGTAACGCATCTTCAAGTCCACCTGGAGCGACGCACGCGTGAGTCACGGAGTTCACGACGCGGACGCGCGGCACGCACCTCCTTAACCACTCGGACACAGTGACCGCGTCGCGCGAACGTCACCGACGAGATTTGAACTCGCGCACGCATAGCGTAGTGGATATCTTTAATACGAAAGAATACTGCATAAATGCACATGTCGGCTTCAGTGCGTTCGCGCGATGCGATTTCGTTGATGTTACAGGTTGAATACGAAACCACGCGCGGGGCGTCGGACGATGCTCGACGAGAGCGCGGGGAGGCGTCGCGAGGGCGAACGCGAAAAGGGAGAAGCGTTACAATTTCGCGCCGCACTCGTAACAAAACTTGAGCGCGACGGCGCCTACGGGATGGTTGAGCGCGCACGCGCACGCGGGACACGAAATAGACGATGATTTTGCGACGTGGTTTTCCTTGAGCGGATCTCGCGCGTCGGCGGCGACGGCGTCGAACGCGAGCGCCTGGTGACGTTGCGACTGTTGCGCCGCCGCCGCCGCGCGCGGACGCGCGATGGCGTCGCGCTCGATGATCGAGGACGATGTCGTCGTCGTCGTCGAAGGTTTGCGTATACCGAGCGCCAAGAAAGTCTTCTCCCTGCGTTCTTCGATCTGTCGCTTGCGTTCGGCGCGACGCTGCGCTCTCGCGTCCTCATCCGTTTCGCTGATGAGCTGACGGAACGACTTCTCACGCGCCTCGGCGTCTTCGACGACGTTCGATCGACCTATTCTCGGTAGAATGGTCGCCGCCGCGGCGTTTTGATCGAATTGCGACATCGCGACGTCGATTGATTTCGAAAACGTCTCGATGAGGAACCCTTCGACGAGGGCGTCTTGTTCGCCAACACGACGAGACGTCGGATTTGACACGCTGGATTCGTTCACGTCCATCAATCTATCCGCGATATCGTCGAATCGTAGCGCGTACGCGTGCGAGGTGGCGGTATTCGTAGCCTTCGTCGCGCCGGGATCGACGCGAATGCCGACGCGCGTCGCTTCGCCGCCGCGATCCCATCGCCGCGCATACGCGGCGTACGCATCGCCTTCGCTCGATCTGGTCCCACGCGACGCCGCAGCGACGGCGGAAAAGATTTGCGAGCTCTTCACGGCACCGATCTCGGGCGAGATCGCTTCGTCGAGCGGTACCAAATTCGGTTCGGCGTCTTTGTACACGTCTTCGTTCACGTCTTCGACGACGTCTGCGTCTTCCACGATATCCTTGAGCTTGACGCTCTGTCGAGCGCTGAGTAAACCGAGCGCGTGATCCGCTTCGTCTAATGCGTTTTGACGTGCGAGTGTGCTCATGTTGTCCATCGCGACGTTGACTTTGTTCAACCCACTCGCGCCCGCGCTCGCGGAGAGACGCCGCAACAATTCGGGCACCGTCGCGAACGCACGAAGATGAAACTCTAACCCATCGGCACCGCGGCGCACGGGATAGAGCAGCATCGGCGTCGCGTCGAGTTGTCCGTCGCTCGACACGTCGCGGTACTGACGCCGCGCCGCCGTGCCGCTCATCCATTGAGTCTTCACTACCATCGCCGGGACGTCGCCTGGCGTCGGCGCGTCCGCGAACGCCGCGCTCCACGACGAAAACAACGCCTCGCGCACGTCTCGCGACTCCGGGACGTCGTCCATGCGCACGCACAGAGATAACGTCGAGCTCAAGTACACGCTCGGGATGTCGCGCGCGCGCACAATTTCCACCACGCGCAACGCGCTCGCTCTAGGCGGCGCGGGCGCGGGCGGTCTCGGCGCCGAGCTCGTCGTCGCCGTCGCATCCATCGTCTCCTCCTCCCCATCATCCGCGCTCGCTCGCGGCTGCAAACGCGTCGCGCGTAACCCGTGAATTTCTACCCTATCTTTCCCGCTCGACGACGCGAACGCCAACGTTCCTCGCCACCGCTCGCCCAAATCCACCGTCTCGTCGTCGCCGACGTTTGAAA
>Ga0228615_1001472_pt1 | contig 11763 bp, 13 predicted proteins | sample 16DmetaG_FD_190530 | JGI IMG/M metagenome (GOLD analysis project Ga0228615, IMG submission 190530) | Seawater microbial communities from Monterey Bay, California, United States - 16D | ecosystem: Environmental > Aquatic > Marine > Coastal | place: USA: California | collected 2016-10-17
TCCCACCATTATAACAACTTTCATAATTTGATTTTCCATAAGATGATAGACCAATTATGACATCCCCGCTAGAAATGTTTGAATTATCTATCAAATCAGATTTTTTAATACGAGCCACGACAGTTGAATCTATAATTATTGTTCTAACTAAGTCTCCAACATCAGCGGTTTCTCCACCAGTAGATTTTATATTAACACCATAACTTGCCATTTCCTCAATTAATTCCTCAGTACCTTCAATTATAGTTTTAATTACTTCACCAGTAATTAGATTTTTATTTCTACCTATTGTCGAGGATAATAAAATATTATCGGTAACTCCTACACACAATAAATCATCTAAATTCATTACTAAGGCGTCTTGAGCGACCCCTTTCCAAACGGAAAGATCACCAGTTTCTTTCCAATATAGATAAGCTAATGAAGATTTTGTTCCGGCTCCATCAGCATGCATAACAAGACAATAATTCGGATCGTTAGTTAGGGTATCAGGAACTATTTTACAAAAAGCTTTTGGAAATAAACCCTTATCAATATTTTTAATAGCATTATGCACATCAGATTTATCTGACGAAACTCCTCTAAGCATGTAACGATCCTTTGAATTGGAATTCATATAAAAACAAAGATAGTGGTAAAGATTAGTATTTAAAATTTTTTTAAAAAGACAATTAAAAAACATTATCTAAAAATTATAAAAAATTCATTTTTACTATTGAAAAATTATGAAAATAAAATAATTAGATATTAAAAAATATATAATTAATAAATGTTCATAAATATTATTTGTTTTAACTACATAAAGTTCTAAAAATCAATATTATATTATAATTTTATTTGATAATCTAAAAATAAAAAAATGAGTAAATCTAAACTAGAATACATTTGGCTGGACGGTTACAAGCCAACACAAAACATGAGAAGTAAAACAAAAGTTATTGAGGATTTTAGTGGAAAATTGGATGACTGTCCAATATGGTCATTTGACGGATCGTCTACTTTGCAAGCAGAAGGTGGTTCATCAGATTGTTTGCTTAAACCAGTTGCTATTTATCCTGATCCGGATAGAATTAATGGTTTCTTAGTAATGACAGAGGTACTAAATGCTGATGGATCTGCTCACGAATCCAATGGACGTTCAACAATTGATGATGATGACAACGATTTTTGGTTTGGTTTCGAACAAGAATACTTCATCATGGATTGTGACACACAATTACCACTAGGATTCCCAATTGGAGGTTACCCAGGTCCCCAAGGAATGTACTATTGCTCTGTTGGTGGTAAAAATACTCATGGACGTGACTTAGTTGAAGAACATGCTGATCAATGTATTGAAGCTGGTTTAAATTTTGAAGGTATTAACCAAGAGGTTGCAAGCGGACAATGGGAGTTCCAATTATTTGCCAAAGGTGCAAAAAAAGCAGGTGATGAAATTTGGATTGCAAGATATTTGTTAGACAGATTGACTGAAAAATATAATTATTACATCGATTACCATCCAAAACCTATCAAAGGAGACTGGAATGGAAGTGGAATGCATGCTAATTTCTCCAATACGCTATTAAGAACATGCGGAAGCAAAGAAACCTATGAAGCTGTATGCGAATCTTTTAGATCAGTTGTTAAAGAACATATCGATGTATATGGACAAGACAATGATCAAAGGCTTACTGGTCTTCATGAAACTGCATCAATTAAGGATTTTAGTTATGGCGTTTCTGATAGAGGAGCATCTATTAGAATTCCAATTATAACTGTTGAAAAAGGTTGGAAAGGATGGCTTGAAGATAGAAGACCAGCTTCTAACGGAGATCCATATAAAATAGCTGGAAGAATTATTAAGACTGTTAAATCTGCAAAAATTTAATAAATAACATTTATAAAAATTAAAGCACCTAAGTACTTAGGTGCTTTTTTTTTAAAAAATATTAACAACATAAATCATATAACAAATTAATATTATTAACCCTTCAATTCTACCTAAAATTAATTTTTTTGGAAAAAATATCAAGGGGAAAATAATTGCTGCAAAAAATAACATCACATAAATATCAAAGTTTATCAAAGTTGAATCATTTACAACAAGAGGAGTGACAAGCGAGGTAATCCCAAGAACAGCAAAGACATTAAAAATATTAGATCCAAGCAAATTTCCTAACGAAATACTTTTTTCCTTTTTAAAAACCGCAACCATAGAAGTTACAAGTTCAGGAATACTAGTTCCAACAGAAACTACAGTAATTCCAACTATTCTTTCGCTTACTCCAAAAGAACCAGCTAGACTAATAGCTCCTGAAATAAACCATTCTGAACCCAAATACAAAAAAATACCTCCAAAAAATAAAAGAACTAAAGATTTTTGTAAAGAGTCAAATGAAGTTACTTCTAAATCAATATCCTCTTCCGATTTTTCTTGATGTTTAATTAAAAAAATAATTGTAATTACTAAAAAACACACCAGAATACCTCCTTCAAGCTGACTGATTACTCCGTCCATGATTATAATTAAAAAATATATTGCAGAAAACATCATGATTGGCCAATCAACCTTATAAATATCCTTTGATATTTTAATTGGAGATAAAAAAACGGTTAATCCCAATACTAAACCTAAATTTGCAATGTTGGATCCTACTACATTAGATATTGCTAAGTCAGGAGAACCTATTAACGCAGATTTTAAACTTATAATTAATTCTGGAGCTGAAGTTGCTAAAGATACTACAGTCATACCAATTAAAATTTTTGGTATTTGGAACTTTAGTGATATTGAAACGGCTGCTTTTAAAAGTAAATTTCCCCCAATTATTAAAACAAATAAACCAGAAAATAATAAAACGAATGTGTTTAAATCCATATTTTTAAAAGTTGTAAAGATAATACATGAATCGTATATTGTATCAATATGAAATTTTTATTTAAAATTATTGCTAGACTTAACAAGTTGGTATTGCCAAGTATGACAAAAAAGAGGTTAGATCCAGTAAGAGCTAACAAGATTCAACTAGCAATTATTGGCTGGAGGTACTATGTAACAAAAAACAGTCTTGATTAATAAATTTAAAGTTCTTCAAATTCTTGAGTAACACCAATCGCGGATTCTCTTGCGTTTAAAGACTTTCTATTTTTATCAGTAATAAAAGCAACTATATGCATTTTATCTTTTTTATAAGAATCTGGTATTTCGTAAGTAAAAGTCTTTTCGAAAATTGAACCAGATTTAGTAGCATCAGAAGCTATATTATCCCCAAGGGGACTTGTTAGAGCAACTCGTAAAACATCATCATGTTCAAAATCAACAAGAGGATCAGCACTACCATAACCTAAATCAGCAAAATTTCTTTGGTCCAATATTAAATCATTTTCTAATAAAAACAGACCTAACTTCAAGTCAGTATATGTTTGAGAAAATTTAGCTTTAACTTTTATTGATAAATTATTTTCGCTTATCGAAGATTCTATCAAAACTCCTAGTTTTGAAGTTGTTGAAACTACAGATGAAATTGCATCAACTCCCTCACCCTCATTCCATTTCACTGATCGGTTGATTCTAGCATGAGGATATCCAGAAACTCCAAAAGCATTAGTCATTTCGGATATTTTAGAATATTGAAAAGCGTCTCCATAATGTGCAGCAACTATAATCAATTGAGTTTTCATTGTTTTCTTAAGCTCTGTCAATTTATAAGTTACACGTGGGCACCAACCACACCAAGCTCCTGTAAAGTCTTCAACTAAAACATTTGATGTGAAATTTTTGATTGGCTCGGTGGAAGCTGAAAAAGTTTTGGTATTACTTTTTAATGATTTATAAGTAGCATATACTGTGTATTCACCTGGTTCACCTGGCTTAAATGTATTTCCAGAAATTTCATTTCCATTTACAAAAAACTTACAACTTGATGTCAACAAATCATTTTTATCACTTAAAACCGTTAAAATTATTTCAGAGTTAACTTCAATATTTTCTGATGATATTGAAAGCTTGATGCTAGTTACTTCTAATGGTGTTGAATCACCACTAGGACTATCTTCGCCATAACCTTCTGTTGTACATGAAATAATAAAAAAAGAGATGAATAAAACTGTAAATGATTTGAACAATAGATTCATATATTTGTAATATCAGACTAATATAATTATAATTAATTGAATAATATGAATTTAAAACCTATTGTAACAATTGTATTTATGATTTTGTTTTCTCTAAACAATGCGTATTCTCAGACTAGTATGCCTAATATTAATATCAAAACACTTGAAGGGAAAACAATAAATTCAAAAACTACTTATAACAAAAAAGGATTAACCGTTTATAGTTTTTGGGCAACCTGGTGTGTTCCTTGTATCAATGAACTTGATGACATTCATAATGAAATTCAAAAGTGGGATAAAGCTAATGTTAAAATTATAGCCATTTCAACTGACGATTCTAGAACTAAAAGAAGAATAAGACCTCTAGTCAATGGTAAAAAATGGGATTTTAAAATTTTTTTAGATGAAAATCAATCATTAAAAAGGGCGTTAAATATTGATGCAATTCCACATACTATTGTAACCAAAGGAAATAAAATAATTTATAGAAGAATAGGTTATAAACCAGGGGAGGAAAATTACCTTTATGATTTTATTATAAATAACTCTGTAGCCAAAAATTAAATATGAATGAATAAAAAAATAATTTTAATTCTTTTCATTTTTTTATATAATACTAGTTCGTATTCCCAATTATTTAAATACACGACTGCTTCATTTAATTCGTTTTCAGCATATTATTTAGACGATTCTAAAACAGGAGATTTTAATGAAAACAATAGATTTCGTTCAAATAACTATTTAAATATAAAATCTAATATTGATAAAAACTGGAATTTAGAATTACAAGTAGAATCGTATGTACCTAACTCTTTATTAAATTATTCACCAAATTTTAAAGAAACGAATCTATCAACATTCAACATTGCATACAATAAGAATAATTTGAACATCTCAATTGGAAACTTTTACGAACAATTTGGAAGTGGTATGACTCTCAGATCCTGGGAAGATAAAAATTTAGGAATCAATAACTCCATTCGTGGACTCAATACAAATTATAGAATTAATGATGAATTTAATATCACTGCGCTTATAGGACAACAAAAAAAGGGTTTCAAATATTCTAAAGGATATATACTTGGTTTTGATTCAGAATTTGATTTTTCAAAGATAACTAATGGCTCTACTTTATTAATGGGCCTAAGCTATGTTGGTAGAAACGATCAAAATACTATAAGCGATTTTTATTCAGAAATGACCAATTTATTTTCAGGAAGAATAGATTACTCCTCAAACTCCTTTTATTCAAATATTGAAATAGTTGATAAATCTAAAAATCCTATTTCAGTTTTTGGATCCCTTTCCAATACTTTTATTAAAAAAGGGTCTTCTTTATTATTAAATTCAGGTTTTTTTAACAAAGGTTTTGGAATTGATTTTACATTTAGAAGATTAGAGAATATGTCTTTATTTTCAGAGAGAGAGGCTTACGGAAATCCCTATAACGAAAGTATTGTAAACTATTTACCTGCTCTAACCAAACAGCACGATTATTCCCTAGCTAATTTATATGTATATTCCGCTCAACCCAACGTGTCATTTCAAACTAATGATTTAATGAAGGTTGGAGAAATTGGAATGCAAATTGATTTATATTATTTTTTTGAGAAAAATACTTTTATTGGTGGTAAATTTGGGACAAACGTTTCTATTAATGGAGCTGTTTGGAATAATTTAGATGGAAATTTCGATTTTGATAATCAAAATTATGACACTGATTTATTTGGCTTTGGACAAAAATATTTCTCTGAAATAAGTCTAGAAATAAGAAAAAAATGGTCATCAAAATTTGACAATATTTTCCTGTTTATAAATCAGTACTATAACTCCAGATTTATTGAAGAAAAAGTTGGAGAAGTAAAATCCAATGTTTTAGTTTTAGAAAACACTTATAAATTAAATGATAAAAAATCTTTGAGACTTGAACTTCAACATTTATCAACTAAAGATGATAATAAAAATTGGTCGGCATATGCAATTGAGTTCAATTTAAACTCTGCTTTTTCTATCTATCTTTCAGACTTATATAATTATCAAAACCCCAAAGAAGAAAAAAAAATTCATTATTATAATTTTGGAGGAAGTTATAGTAAAGGAATCAATCGGTTTACAATAAATTATGGAAGACAAAGAGGAGGTCTAGTTTGTACAGGTGGGATCTGTAGATATGTTCCTGAAAGTTCTGGATTAAGTTTTAGTATTTCCTCATCCTTGTTTTAATTTATAATACCTAATTTTTTTCCAACTTTTTCGAAAGCTTTTAACGTAAAATTAATTTGCTCAACTGAATGTGAGGCTGATAACTGAACTCTAATTCTTGCCTCACCTTTTGGAACAACTGGAAAAAAAAATCCAATCACATAAACACCCATTTCTAGAAGCTCTTTAGACATTTTTTGTGCTAAATGATCATCATAAAGCATAACTGGAACTATTGGATGATTTCCTGGTTTAATATCAAAACCTAGTTTTTCCATTTCAGATCTAAAAATCTTGGTATTATTTTTTAATTTATTTAAAAATGAATTGTCAGACTCAATTATATTAAGAACTTCTAAAGAAGCTCCAACTATTGAAGGAGCTAGTGTATTTGAAAAAAGATAAGGCCTAGATTTTTGTCTAAGAATTTCTATAATTTCTTTTGGCCCACTTGTAAAACCACCGGATGCTCCCCCTAAAGCTTTTCCTAACGTTCCTGTTATTATATCGACTTCATCAATTACTCCAAGCTCTTCATGAACACCCCTACCATTAGGACCAATAAAGCCAGTAGAATGACATTCATCCGACATAACAAGCGCATCGTATTTTTTTGCTAATTCACATATTTTATCTAATTGCGCTAAGGTGCCATCCATAGAAAATACTCCATCAGTTACAATAATTCTATTTCTTAGATTGATAGTTTTTTTGAGTTGATTTTCTAAATCAACCATATCGTTGTGTAAATACCTAAATCTTTGTGCCTTACATAATCTTATCCCGTCAATTATTGATGCATGATTTAAAGCATCACTTATAATAGCATCTTGATCATTAAATAACGGTTCAAACAAACCACCGTTTGCATCAAAAGCTGCTGCATAAAGAATAGTGTCTTGTTTTCCTAAAAATTTAGAAATCTTAGCTTCTAAATTTTTATGAATGTCTTGTGTACCACAAATAAATCTCACAGAAGCCAAACCAAAACCATGAGAATCTAAAGAACTTTTAGCCTTGTCGATGACAGAGGGGTTTGAAGCTAATCCTAAATAATTGTTTGTACAAAAATTCAATACATTATTTCCATCAATTAATTTAATATTAGAATTTTGTTTTGAGCTTATAATCCTTTCATTTTTGTAACGACCTGAATTAGAAATATTGTCTAATTCATCTTTAAGTCTATTTTTAACAGAATCGTACATTTGAATATAGTTTTTAATAAATTTAAACTTTTATTTCAAATTAATGGAACGAATATTAATTACTGGCGCGTTGGGGCAACTTGGGAATGCATTTGTTAATAATTTTAACAAAACCAACTGCTATTTACTAGCCACTGACATTAGACATCCCAAAATAAAAATGAATTGTGAATTTGAAATTTTAGATGTTTTAAATAAGGAAAGAATTGATTTATTAGTTGAAAAATATAAAATAAATATTATTTATCATTTAGCAGCTGTTCTTTCAGCCAGCGGTGAAATCAGCCCTTTTAATTCATGGAAGTTAAACATGGATAGTTTTCAAAATATAGCTGAAGTTTCAATAAAACATAACATAGAAAAAATATTTTGGCCAAGTTCAATTGCTGTTTTTGGAACAGAATCAAAATTGAGCTTAGTTTCTCAAAATCCCTCAATGAATCCATCAACAATGTATGGAGTTACAAAATTAGCGGGAGAAAAGTTAGCAAATTACTATTTTAAAAAATTTAAATTAGATATAAGGTCATTAAGATACCCTGGCGTTATCTCTACAAAAACTGTTCCGGGAGGAGGAACAACTGATTATGTTATTGAAATGATTAATGCAGCAAAAAAAGAGAAAAATTATAATTGTTATTTACATAAAGATACTGAGTTACCAATGATTTATATAGATGATGCAATTGAGTCAGCGATTAAATTAATGTCTATTGAAAGAAAAAAAATATCTATTTCCGGATCTTATAATATAACTAGCTTTAGTATAAGTCCTAAGAAATTAATTAAAGAAATTAACAAGAACGGTTTTAAAATTTTAGTTGAATATAATGTTGATTCACGTCAAAAAATAGCTGATTCTTGGCCAAGAAAAATTGATGATTCAAAAGCAAAAAATGATTGGGGCTGGAAACCTAAATTTGGATTAGATTCAAGTATTAAAAAAAGCTTGAACAACTAATTTTTTTAAATGAATAAAATAAAAATAATTTGGGACTTTAGAGGACCTGTTTCTCAAAAAATTGCTGATCATCATGAGAAGCATTTACAGGAATTTTTTAAAAAAGAAAACAAAAAATTATATGAATCTGGTACTGAAAAGTTGACTGAAATGCACAGTATTGCTTATTCGATTATTGATCAGAATGATTTAAATGAAATTAAAATTACATTAAGACCCAACAGAGCTCAACAAGTAAATTAACCTTCTTTTAAATCATTTTTAATATCTTTTTTTATAGAGTTTAGATATTTTGATCTTTTATTATCCGAAACAAAAGGAACAGACCAAAATTGCCTAGTCTTTGAAAATAATGAAAATCGCCATCCAAAAACAAAAGTATATACACCCATAACCAACCTCAACTTAACAGAATTTAAATACAATGTAATAACTGGTAAAGCAGGCGCACCGTGTGTAACATAGGTTCTTACTTTTTTATCTTTTAAAAAGGGTTTGGGATATGCATAAAGCTTTGTAATATTTACAAATTTATAGGCAAATCCCTGAGTGAACACTTCATCAAAAAAAATTTCCATCCTAGGTGTCAATCTAAACCACCACACAGGCGAAATAAAATAAATTCTTTCACACCAAGAAATTAAGTCTTGATAATTTTTAATTAGATTAGTTCTAGGTCTAGTAAAGCTGTCTCTATATAAGTCAATAGTTTTTGTTTCTTGATTTTCAGTATTAAGTTCATTTTTTACTGTTTTAAAAATACCATTGTAACAAAAAGAATTCATATCAGGATGACCAATAATTATTAAATTTTTCATGGTCTAAATATAATTATAATATCAGCTTATCTACTTAAAAAATATTTAAAATATCTGTGAAATATTTTATAAAATTCATAATAATATTTTCAGGATCAGAGCCTATGAAAAATAAAATAATTATTAGAATAATAAATAAGTATATATTAGGCCTTTTATTAAAGAATTTACGACCATATTCATTTAAGATATTTTTCATAACATAAATTTAATACGTTAAAAAGATACTATAAAATTCAACCAAAAAATTACATTTTAAAAGAATTATATTTTAATAATTCATAAATCAATGAATAATGTTATTATAATGAAATTTGTTTAAATTCGCATCCAGTTTTAAGGCCTCGTAGCATAACTGAATAGTGCACTTGATTACGGCTCAAGAGGTTCTAGGTTTGAATCCTAGCGAGGTCACAAGAAGGGAATTACTTTTAGGTAGTTCCCTTTTTTTAGTTTATTAACTACTATCTAAAATACATCATTTGAAGAGGTCTATTTAAAGACTAGTTTGACTGAACAATAAGATTGAGAAAAAAAATTAATCAAATATTAATTCGCAATCTGGCTTAGAGCTTCTATTTGGTTGGTCAAGACCAATTATAGGATAATTTTTTGATGATTTTACTATTGGATCCTCTATATGTTTTTTATTCATAAATGTAATTTCAATAATTGAGGGAAAATTATTTTGCTTAATAAGCTTACCGTAATTATTTCCATGTATGTGTACGATATGATATTTAGATGAAATCTTTTTTATCAAATAATTAAAGTCCTCAGTAAATTCGTCAATTTTATGAAACTCAACAGCTAATCCGACAAAATTTAAATCTGAATCTATTAATGATTTTAAAACATCATATTCGGATGTTTCAATATCCATTTTTAAAAAAATATTCTTAGAGTTTGATGAAATAACTTTGTAAGTATCCTCAATAGTAATACAATTCATTTCATTTTTAATACTTATTTTTTTTTTAAAATAAATTTTATTTTCTCTAAAAAAATTATAGTAATCAGGAATTGTAAAAATTCCATAAAAATCTTTTATAAATCTTTTTTTATCAAACATAATTAAACGAACGAAACTTAAAATAAAAGATTTTAGGGTGAAAATAATTAGAGAAAAAAAATTTACTGAATAATCGTAACAATGTATATTAGCTTTTGGATTTCTGTTTGAAAAATCTTTTTCAAAGCTCCAGTCCTTGTTTATTCCAAATGATAACAAGCCATCACATAAGTTAAAAACTGTTTTTGGAATAACATAACCTCCATCATTTGGTCTTCCAATTCTAACTAAATTATCAACGTGAATTGGCCTTAATTTTTTTAAATCAATCAATATGCAGGTGTTTTTGGTATTTTAATTTTATTTAATAAGATGTTTTATTAGAATATCTAATATAAAAAATATGTATGATAAATTTATTAAAGTTTTACTGGCAAAAAGGAAATCAATTGATTAGTCCATTAATATCATATTTTGAAAAAAAGTCCCATATTAACTGACCAGTGTTTTTTCCATTAAAATTAACATCAAACCAAACGTGTTCTCCATTAATTATTTTGTAATGCTCAACAGAAACATTATTGTCTCCAGCTTTGTATGTATAACTTGTAATTGAAGTCCCAGAATCATTTAAATTATTAATAATTGGATTAGAACTAGTATTGTTAAAATTTGTCCAAAAATCAAGAACTGATTGTACAGAATTGTAAACACCTCCCCCATCATAATAATCCGTTGTTCCATGCAATTTAATTAGTGGAGTTGGGTGTGATGGCATACATTCATCTCCTTGGAGCATATATCCTGAAACTGAACCAATGGCAGCAATTAAATTACTTTTGTAACAAGCCAAAGCATAACTCATCATCCCTCCATTTGAATACCCAACAGTATAAATTCTTTTTATATCTATTAAGTTTTCAGAAGATAATTTATTAATTAAAGCTTCCACAAAACCCAAGTCATCTACATTACTTTTGTTGTCGGCTCCATTTAAAGCAGCATTCCAATGAGAAGAGCCATCCAAATCAGCACCTTGGGGATATACTAAAATAAAATTCTCTGAATCAGCAACAGAGTTCATGTTGGTATATGACATATAATCACCAGCCTGTTGACCGAATCCATGAAAATTTAACAAAAGAGGTAATTTTGAAGTACCATCATAGCCTTGAGGTGTATAAATAATATATTTCCTCTCTAAACCATCATGAGTGATAGTTTCAATAGGCCCATCATATGAGCTACCTTCCTTATCATAACCATCTTTTTCTGATTCATCACTTGAACAAGAAAAAAAAAATATACTAAATATTAAAAAATAATTTTTCATATAATTTTTGATTCAAAAGTCATGCCTAACAATTTTTAAAAAATATTTTATCTACAAACAATAGTTTATTGAAAGTAAGTAAATTTGATATATGAAAAAAATTTCAATAGGACTTTGGGTATTTTTTTTTA
>Ga0228615_1001479_pt1 | contig 11737 bp, 7 predicted proteins | sample 16DmetaG_FD_190530 | JGI IMG/M metagenome (GOLD analysis project Ga0228615, IMG submission 190530) | Seawater microbial communities from Monterey Bay, California, United States - 16D | ecosystem: Environmental > Aquatic > Marine > Coastal | place: USA: California | collected 2016-10-17
AAGGACTTGTAATTGTATTGGAAAATGGAAAATTTAATTCTAGCTTATCTAATATTATAGATCTAAAGGAAATTGAATTGTTATTTCTCAATGGTGCTGATATTGCTGACAATTCTAAAGAACCAGTCCAAAAAGGTTATTTCAATAATCTTAACGCTAGTTTTTTAACTGAAAAAGTAGTTTTAAAAATAAAACCTAATGGTAGTATAAATGAACCTATAAATTTTGTGAATATTATTTCCGATGATAATTGTATTTCTAACACCCAATTTAATATTGATGTTTTTGAAAATTCCAAGCTTCATATTAGACAGTATTTTTTAGGAAGTTCTAATAGTAAAGACGGCTTTATCAATCACCGAAATGAGGTGACTATGAAAATTAATAGCTCTTTAACCATTGATAAATTCCAAGATCTTAATCAAAATTTCAATTTTTGTAATGAGTTTATAGATCAAAATCAAGATAGTAAATTCATTATGAATACTTTTTCTGCATCTGGTCTTATTATAAGAAATGATGTTTTCAATAATGTAAATGGGAAGAACTGCCATAGTGAACTTAATGGAGTTTTCGCACCTATAGAAAAACAACATTTTGATAACCATACGACTATAAATCATTTTGTTGCAGATTGTAAATCATTCGAAAATTACAAAGGGGTAATTAAAGGAAGTGGTGTAGGGGTATTTAATGGAAAAGTTATTGTCCATCAAGATGCTCAAAAAATTGAAGCATTTCAAAAAAATAATAATATTCTTTTAGATGATGAATCCAAGATTTATTCTAAGCCAGAACTAGAAATTTATGCAGATGATGTAAGATGTAGTCATGGTTCAACCACTGGTAGATTTGATGAGGAAGCATTATTTTATTTAAGATCTAGAGGAATAAGTGTAAAAAAATCTTTAGAGTTAATGACGTTAGGATTTATCAATGAGGTAATTGAAAAATCTAATGATTTACAGTATAAAGAGTTTATCCTTAAAAGATTACTTAAATATTAATTGTTATTTATTTAGAGTTTGTCTTACTTTAGGATATAAATTAATTTTGATCACTAAAGTTAAAATATCTTTCTTCATATTTTTTAGTTTCATGGTTTTATTTGGGTCATCTCAAAAACTGAATCTTAGTTTTTCCCAACATGTTCCTTACTCTAAAGACTACAAACCATATTCTTGTATTAGTTACAATTCCAATAATATTCTTTTTCAAAAAAAAATAAATTCTACATCTTGTGATTTAAAAGTAAATATTTTTGACAGCCATTTAGACGATGTAAATCACTTTAATGTTTTATTAAAGGACGAAAATTTTCTTGGGATAAGACACATTTTTGATGAAATTTATCTTTTTACTTCTTTTAACAACGGTGTTGAAACCATTTTAAAATGCAGAGTGTTAGATATTACTTCTAACTTTCAGTCCCCTAAAAACTTATTTTCTGAAAAAAACAAGTCTGGATACCCCTCCAATTATATTCTTGGTGAAAAGACCTTCGAAAATAAATTTCATTTTCTTGTAGAACTCCCATATCAAAATGGCAGGCAGGAAGATATAAGAACAATTACGATAGATAATAAACTTAATATTGTTAATGAGGTATACAATAAATTAGATTTATTATTTACTTCTAAGAGGGATAATAAGATTTTATTATCTAATAATGGTGTTGTTTACATGCTTAAGAAATTTTGGAAAAAAGGAAACAATTTTTACATCTACAAACTAGGTCAAGACATAATTTCTGAAGTTCAAATAAAATTAAATAATAGAAAAATAGCAGCATTAGATTATTTTTTCAACTCTAAAAATGAGCTAGTTATTTCTGGTTTTTACTCTTCCCCTATTCGGTTTAATTTTGAAGGTTTTTTTCTTCTAAGATACGATGAGGATTTACAGTTGGTTCATAAAAATCAATATTCATTAACTGAAAATATTGTCAAAGCTTTCAAGTCTTCAAAAGAAATAAAAGAAAGTGGTTTTGGATTAGACAGATTTATAATTACTGATTTTAGCCTAGATAGTATCGGCAACTATTATTTATTGTCAGAAAACATATCAAAAACTACTATTAAAGAGGAAACTTACTGGGTGTCCAATGGGTTTTTTGTTGTGAAATTTAACAAAAATGGCAATTTTATATGGGGAAGTCCAGTTTCTTTAAATCAAAAGCACAAAGATTTAAGTTTCATTGGTACCTTTTCAGTTAATTCTTACAATTTCAAAAAATACTTCTACAACGATTTACAAAATTTGAGTTTGAGAAAAGGAGTTCCAGCTGAGTATGGAATTTTAAATTATTGTGGAACTAAACATGTAGAGTTCACATTGGCTGGGGTTGCTCAGGAATATATTAATTCCATAAATTTTCCAGGAAAGGATTCTGAAAAGTATGCTTTTTTCCCAAATCAGCTTAACCCAAATTCTAAGGGGCCATCTTATTTTGCCGTTTTAAATGAGAAATCAACTAATATTATGCTTGCTATAGCTAAATAATATTAACTTCTCTTTCAAGTGTTATTCCAAACTTGTCTTTTATGTCTAAAATAATTTCTTCTGACAAATTAAATATTTCCATTCCATTTGCAAGACCGTAATTGACTAGCACTAGAGCTTGTTTTTCGTGGACTCCATAGTTGTTGAATTTCTTACCTTTCCACCCTGCTCTTTCTATCATCCACCCTGCTGCAATTTTAAACTCATTTTCATTGATTTTGTAGTTTACAACATTTGGATATTTTTTCTTTATAAATTCAAGTTGATTTAAACTAACTATTGGGTTTTTAAAAAAACTTCCACTGTTTCCAATTATTTTCGGATCTGGAAGCTTACTTTGTCGTATGCTAATTATAGTATTACTTACTTCTTTGATAGATGGATTATTTATATTTTGACTTTCTAAAATGGCTTTAACATCTCCATAATTTATATTTAATACTGGATTTTTCTTTAGTTCAAGAGTGATATTAAGAATAATATATTGATTTTTCATCTTGTTTTTAAATACACTCTCTCTGTATCCAAATTCACAATCAGAATTATTAAATTTAACAATCTTCCCAGATGAAATTTCCAATGCCTCAAGTTCTACAAATGTTTCTTTAATTTCTACTCCATAGGCACCGATATTTTGCATTGGAGCAGTTCCAGTATTGCCAGGAATCAAACTTAGGTTTTCAATTCCTCCCCACCCGTTATCTACAGTGTACATAACCAATTCGTGCCAATTCTCTCCAGCACCAATCTTTAAAAAAATAGACTCTTGGGTTTGATCAATAATTTCTTTGCCTTTTATATTATTTAATATTACTAGACCATCAAAATCTTTTGTGAAAAGAATATTACTTCCTCCCCCTAGAATAAGTAATTGCAAGTCCTTAAACACTTTAGTTTTTGTTAGTTCTATTAATTCATTAACTGTATTTATAGATATGAAATATTTAGCCTTAACATCTACTGCAAATGTATTTAGCTTTAGTAATGGATAATTTTCAATAATATTCATCTAGACAAACCTAATTATATTTTCTTGGATTTTAATATGCTTGTCCTTAAAACAATATTACATACTTTAGTAACACTTTAATTTACTACGCTATTAAAAAAGTAATAATTTCTGTAACAAATGACTTGGCTAATGATCAGCGGGTTAAGAAAGTGTGTGAAACGCTAACCAAAAATAATTTTAATATAACTTTGGTTGGCAGGCAATTGCAACATTCTCTAAACATTAATAGACCCTATAAAACAGTTCGCTTCAAACTAATTTTTAATAAAGGAGCATTGTTTTATATGGAATATAATTTAAGATTATTTTTTTTTCTTTTATGCAGAAGATTTGATATTTACCATTCCAACGACTTAGATACATTGCTTCCAATGTGGCTAACTGCATTTATTTTCAAAAAAAAGCTAGTTTACGATTCTCATGAGTATTTTTTGGGGGTGCCAGAAATTCAAAATAGATATTTTGTTAAAAAAGTTTGGTCTTCTATAGAGAGTTTTATCTTCCCAAAATTAAAGTATGTTTTTACTGTAAATGAATCTATTTCAGATTTGTACTTTAAAGATTATAAAGTAAGGCCATTGGTCATAAGAAATCTCCCAAATAAAAGCAGTCTAATAAAAGTTAAAACCAAGAAAGATCTTGGGTTGCCAGACAACAAGAAGCTAGTAATTCTCCAAGGTTCTGGAATTAATGTAGATAGAGGAGCTGAAGAGTTGTTAGAGGCGATTTCCATACAAGATGATTTTTTTCTTTCAGTAGTTGGCAAAGGAGATGTTGTTGATAAACTTAAAAAGAGATGTGCTAAATCAGATTTGGTGGATAAAGTGCTATTTGTACCAACTCTTCCATATAGTCAAATGATGCAGTTTACCTTAAACTCTGATGTCGGAGTTAGTCTGGATAAGAATAATAATATTAATTATAAATTTAGTCTTCCCAATAAAATTTTCGATTACTCCAAAGCCGAAATACCATTCGTTTCAACAAATCTTGTGGAGATAAGAAAAATTACAGAAGAGTTCCATACTGGTGTTTTAATTTCAAGTACAAGTCCCGAAAGCATAATTGAGGGTTTAAATAAGGCTATAGCATTAAAAAAATCTAAAAATTTCATTTCAAATATTGCCAAAATGAATTCTACTTTAAATTGGGAAAGCGAATCTGTTTCTTTAATTAAAACTTATGAAAAATTTAAGTAGAAGTAGCCTTTCTACATAGGTAGATTACTTCATTTTCAGCAAAACCGTATATTTTTTTTTCTTCACTATTGTATTCTTTCACTATATCAATAGGCTTTGCAGAAAACCCACTTTCATTTAAAATTAGTGGTAGACTATCTTCGCCATAAATCCTTACATGATCTTCTTGCCCAAAAGCTTTTAACCTTCCTTCTTTAGAAATTATCGAGTTGTCTTGGTAAGTTTTTCCTTTTTTTAAAGGAACTTGAATTAATAAATAACCATCATTTTTTAAAACTCTATTTAATTCTTTAATAGCTTTTTTATCTTCTAAAATATGTTCTAAGACATGAAAACAAATAATTAAATCAAAACTTTGGTCAGCTTCGTTTATTTTAGTTATGTCATAACTTTTTAGAGCATAAAATTGGTTTTCAAAGTCGGATGATATATAGTTTTCAAAAGTTGATTTAAAAAAATCGTTTAAACTTCTGTGGGGTGAAAAGTCTAAAATTTTTAGACTTCGATTTTTAAAATTCTTATTTATATATTCTCCTAGCGCTCTAGATCTTGATAATGCTCCACAGTTAGGACAGATTTTATCATCACTTTTATAAAAAGAAATTGGAATAAACTTTTTTGATTTAGCAGAACAAATTAAACATATTGTATTTCCACCTTTATAAATAAGGTTATAAACGAACTTTCTTATAAAAGGTTCTATTTTAAATTGCCAGCTTTTTGGTATTAAAATCTTATAAATATTCTTAAAAAAACTATACATTTTGTTTTTCTCTAAGAAAGTAAATCAGTTTATATAAGTCAAATATTTTTAGAGAAGGTCTTGAAGAAAGTAGCTGTCTTTCTAGTATATTCAAAATAGTTTTTGACATCGGAAAAACTAACCATGTCAATTTTAATTTACTAATTAGGTGATAGGTTTTTATAAGTTTTATAGAGCTGGTGTCAAGGTTGTTTTTTTCCAATAAAACAAGGTTTTTTATAGCACTCTTAGTTTTTTCTAAAAAAACACTGCTGTCTTCTATTCCTTCGTGAAAAACAGGGTTATTTATTTGAAAAATAGCTATTTTATTCTTTTTAAGTTCTAAAGATAGCAAGGTGTCTTCATGTCCGTAGGTTTCTATTTTTTCGTTGAACTTTATTTGTGAAAAAATTATTTTTTTTATTAAAAAGTTGTTTGATCGAAAACAATGGTATGGGTTTTTAACTCTAAAATTAATATTTTGATCCTCTTTCTTAATACCATATAACCACCTTAGTTTTTTATTTTTATTTTTTGGTGGATTATCGTGGTGTCTTCTTCCACCGTAAACTACTTCATTTTCAACTTGTTCAAAATATTTTTCAAGAAAATTTCCATTTTGAATACTGCAGTCACAATCTATAAATAATAGATTTTCATAAGTGGCATTTTCTAAAAAAAGATTTCTGATTTTAGACCTTCCAATATTTTTTTTAAGAATTAGATATTTAACTGTTTTGTAGGACTTGATTTCAGCATTTAATTTTAAAATTTCAGTATTAGAACCATCGTCAATACAAATTACTTCATATGGTTTTTTACTTTTCTCTCCTTGGTTAATTATGGTGATAATTAAATCAACAACATTGAAGTTATAAATAGGAATGCAAATACTTATCAATTCATATAGGCTTATTCCAAAACAGTTTGATTATTGAATTTCACAACTCTTGCTGGATATTTATTAATAATGTCAAAATCGTGAGTTGCCATAATTACTGTTTTTTCTTCATTGGCAACAGATTTTAAAAGATGCATAATTTTCTCACTTGTTTCTGGATCTAAATTTCCTGTAGGTTCATCGGCTAAGATTAGTTCTGGATTGTTAACTAATGCTCTAGCAACAGCTACTCTTTGTTGTTCACCGCCAGAAATTAAATGAGGAAATGAATCTGCTTTGTCTATCATATCTACTTTTATAAGTAGCTTCTCAATTCCTTCGTTAATTATTTTTTTCCCTTTCCATCCAGTGGCTTTCATTACAAATCTTAGATTATCTGCAACGGATCTATCCATAAGAAGTTGAAAATCTTGAAAGATTATACCAACCTTTCTTCTAAGTTCTAATATCTTCTTTCTTTTTAATTTTTTTAGAGTTTTTTCTTTAAATAAAATATCTCCATTACTAATACCTAAATCTCCATAAATTGCTTTAAGAAGACTGCTTTTCCCACTTCCAGTTTTACCTACAAAATATACAAATTCTCCTTCATTTATCTTTAAATTAACTTCGCTAAGAATTATTTTATTTTGTTGTTTTATTTCAACATTTTTAAAGTCTAAAAAAAGGTTTTGATCCATGGTAGTATAATATCTTTTACATTCAAATTTATAATAATATAGAATACTTCTTTAATTCTTCTATTTAATGTTAACACATTGTAGTTGAAAATAATAGTAAAGCCATAATTCTTATGGGTCATCACTAACTATCTTTAGGAATTATCTGATTATAGTTTTTTAATGAATAAGATTTCCAAAGCATTTATTTTTTCTCTAGCAATAATTTTTGTAAATATTTCTATTGCACAAAAAACTTTTCTAAGGAATGACCCTTATAGAAATTATAAAATAGCTCAAGAACTTTTTGACAAAGAAAAGTATAGTTCAGCCCAATACTATTTCAAGAATGTTATTAATAATTTCAGTAATCCTCAGGACGAGGTGAGAATAAATGCTGAATATTATTTTGCACTTTGTGCATTGAAATTATATCATAGAAATGTAGAGACGATTTTAACTAGGTTTTCACTAGATCATCCAGACCATCCAAAATCTAAGGATATTTATTTCCAACTTGGAAAGCATTATTATCAAACTAAAAAGTTTAAAAAATCTATCGAATTTTTTGAAAAAGTTGACCAATATGATTTATCAAGTGAGGAACAAAGCGAGTATCTTTTTAAACTTGGATATTCAAAATTCATGAAGAAAAATCTTGCTGAATCAAAAGTTCTTTTCAACGAGCTCTTGCAAAGTAAAACAGATTATGATGTTCCAGCTACATATTATTATAGCCACATAGCATATGCCCAGGGAAAGTACCAAACAGCTTTAGTTGGTTTTAGAAAGATTGCCAATAATAAAATGTTTAAGCCCATCATTCCTTATTACATTACTCAGATTTTATACCAACAAAATAAATACGACGAACTTATTGCCTATGGACCACTGTATATTGATTCTGTTACAGAAAAAAGAAAAGGGGAGTTTGCTAAATTAATTGGAGATTCTTATTTCAAAAAAGATCAATACGAACGTTCTTTAAAATACTATCAAACTTTCATGAGAAATGCAAAATCAACTAGGGAAAGCAATTACCAAGTTGGCTATTGTTACTACAAAACAAAAAGGTATAAAAAAGCCATTGAAAGTTTTTCTAGAGTTGCTAATACAGACGATTCGTTAACACAGATATCCTACTACCATATGGCAGATTCTTATTTAAATCTTGACGAAAAAGATTATGCAAGAAATGCATTTCAGGAAGCGAGCAAACTTAATTTTGATCTTGAAATAAGACGAAATTCATTATTTAATTATGCAAAGTTGGCTTACGAACTAAGTTACAACCCATACGACGAGGCAATTAATGCTTTCCAGCAATTTATTGAAGACTTTCCAGATTCTGAAGATGCTAAAGATGCTTACGAGTTTTTATTGAAAGTGTATCTAACAACTAAAAATTATGACGATGCACTTGCTTCAATGGATAAAATAAAAAATAAGGATCCAAGAATGCAGAAAGCCTATCAAACAATTGTATATAACAGAGCTGTAGAGCAGTACCACAATAGAGAATACAAAAATGCGATTGCAAACTTTGAGTTGGTTAAGAAGTATCCAATTGATCAAAATTTAAATGCGATGAGTCAGTTTTGGATTGGAGAATCAAATTATAATTTAAGAGAATATTTAAGAGCTGTGGAGAGTTACGAAAAATTTAGATTTATTAATGGAGCTATTTTAACCGATAAGTTTTTAGATTTAGATTTTCATATTGGATACAGTTATTTTGAAAAAGCCAATCCATACGTAAGCTTGTCAGGGAACGAAGCGAAAATTCAAAAAGAAGAACTTAGAAATGCTTTAAAATACTTTAGGAATTATATCCATCAATACAATTTACCAGATTCAAGTAATTATAAAATTGCACTATTAAGAATTGCTGATACTTATTTTTTACTTAGAGAAGATAGTTTGGCAATAGAAAATTATAATTTGTCTTCAACCATAGGAAATGAAGACCATTCTTACGCATTAAACCAAATGGCTACATCTCAGGGGCTAATTCAGGACTATCAAGGGAAAATAAATACTTTAAAAAGACTTACAGACCAATACCCTAACTCAAAGTATCAAGTTTCTTCACTTTTAAATTTAGCCCAGGCTTATAAGGATGAAAATAGGAATAAAGAATCAATAGATACCTATCTAAAATTTATTAATGAATATCCTAATAACAATTTAATTTCTAAAGCATATGTGGAAATAGGGAGTATTTATTTAAAAGAACAAAACCATCAAGAAGCTGAAAAGTTTTTATTAACGGTAATGAATAATTATCCAGATGCAGAACAAGAAAATCAATTAGCTATTGAACTAATGATGGAAGTTTACAACCTTAGGGGGAATTTGACTGGATATTACGATTGGCTTAGTTCAAGAGGAATTGATGTAAGTGTTCAGGAAAAAGATTCAACTTTATGGAGGTCTGTTGCTCTTGCAAGAGATAATGGAGATTGCAATACCCAAATTGAAAAAGCCTCTTATTATCTAGATAACATTGAAGAGCCTATAAGAGAAATTTCTGCACATTATTTTATGGCTAATTGTTATTATGCGGAGGATAAGAAAACACAAGCATTATTTCATTATGATTATATTACTGCAAAACCAAATAATAATTATTATGTAGAAGCTTTAAAGTACGCTGGGGAAATTACTTATGATGCTAAAGATTTCAAAAAGTCACTTACTTACTTTTCAGTTCTAGAAGATGTAAGTATTAATCAAGAAGACTTATCTATTGCTAAAAAGGGGCAGTTTTATTGTTTTCATTATTTAGACAGTCCAAATTCTACCATTAAGTATGCAAAAAAAGTACTTCAGTTGTCGGACTTAAATAATAAGCTTCAAGAGGATGCGTATTTATATTTGGGGCAATCTTATCAAAAAATTAATCAATTAGATAGTGCGAAACTATATTACGATAGCGTTGTGCAGTTCACCAAAAGTATTGCTGCAGCTGAAGCAAAATACCACATTTGCGAGATTGCATATAGAGATGAAGATTATCCATCTTGTGAGTCTTTAATTATGGAGTTAGTCAAGCAAAAGCCGTCTTATGATTATTGGTTAGCAAAAGGAATACTATTATTAGGAGATAATTTTACAGCTCAGAAAGATTATTTCAATGCAAAACATAGTGTTAAAAGCATTTTAGACAACTACGATGGGTATAAAAAAGATGAAATTTTAGCAGCAGCAACTCAAAAAATAGAATATATCCAGAATCTGGAACTTAATGAAATGCAAGAACAGCCAGTGCAAGAAGAATTGGAAATAGAACTAGAAAAAATAGAAGAAAATTTAGAAAACACACCTAAAGTTTTAAATCCAAAGGAAGTTGATTCAAAGGAAATTAAGAAAGATGAAAATAAATAAACTCCAAATATTACTTTTTTTTATTTCAGCAATATTGAGTTTTAGTAGTGTAGCTCAGCAAAATGAGAACACCGAAACTTTTTTAGGAATTGGTTCTGGGAATAGAAAAATTGCTAAGATTCAAAAAACACCAATTTTTCCAATCCATACAGACTCTGTGACTATTTTGGACGATGTCAAATACTATTTAGAACCAAAGCGATATATGTCAAATTATTCTATTGAAAATATAAAGCCTGCAAGGTTAAAGATTACTGCTAATGGAGACAAACTATATAGAGGATATCTAAAAGCTGGAGCAGGAACTTACCTAACTCCATTATTGGAATTGAATTATGCTTCAAAAAGATCTAGAGATGAAAGTTGGGGTTTAAACTCCAGAACAAACGGTAGTTTTTCTAGTATTAAAGAAATGGGAAATACTAAATTTTCAGATTTAAATTTTGGAGGGTATTACCAAAAGTTTTTTATGAATTATGATTTGTGGTCTGAAGTTCAGTATGAAAGAAATTCATATCAATTTTATGGATTGGATTACAACGACAATTCTATGTATCAATTTTATGGTATAGACATCAATGATTCTTTAGGAATTGAATCGTTTAAAAATTCAGATACTCTTTTTAAGCAAAATTACGATTTATTGGACTTGCACGTAAAGTTTAATTCTAGAAATACTGGAAGAGACACCAATAAATTAAGAATTAAAAGTTGGGTAGATTTTCACCATCTTAATAGTAATTATAATCTTTCTGAAAATCATTTTCTTTTGGGGGCTCATTCTGGTTGGCTGATATTGGATGAAGAATTTTTAGGAACTTTTGAATTGGATATAAATAATGTAAGTTCTCCAGACATTTTAGAACTTGACGAAAACAATATTATTCAGCCAAGTAACCAAAGTTCTAATACGTCTGGTATTGTTCGTTTTAGACCGCATATTTATTCAAGAAAAAATAATTTAATTTTTAAGGCTGGAATATCACTCCAGGCAAATATTAATGAAAATGCAAAATTTTATGTATTTCCAGACTTAGAGGTTAGCTACAGTCTCTTTAACAATGTATTTATTCCTTACGGAGGATGGGTTGGGAATGTGCAAAGAAATACTTTTAATGATATAAGGTTAGAAAATCCATTTATCTCTGAGGATGCAACACTTCAAAATACAGTTCAAAAAAGCAATATATTTGTTGGTGTTAGGGGTTCTTTAAGTAGTAAATTTACTTTTAACTTATCTAGTTCTTTCAAGAGTTTAGATAGTATGTATTTCTTTGTCCCAGATACAACCTCGTCCTATGGAAATAAGTTCCAGATGATGTACGATAACCTTAG
>Ga0228615_1001486_pt1 | contig 11690 bp, 9 predicted proteins | sample 16DmetaG_FD_190530 | JGI IMG/M metagenome (GOLD analysis project Ga0228615, IMG submission 190530) | Seawater microbial communities from Monterey Bay, California, United States - 16D | ecosystem: Environmental > Aquatic > Marine > Coastal | place: USA: California | collected 2016-10-17
TGCGCATCCGGCGCCTCCGCCCTCGCAGTCGCCCTCGCCTCCTCCTCTTTCTCCACCTCCGCCCCCGAAACCTCACCCGAACCCGAACCCGAAGCCTCACCCGTCCCGTCCACATCACCCGACTCCTCCGCCTTCTCCGCCTCCTGCTGTTCTAGAGTTGTTCTTGAAGTATTAATAGCATCTATCTTTTGTTGTGCTTCTTTTAATTCCTTAGCACGAAGTTGTTCCTTATCCGTTTCCGCTTTATAATTTATAGCCTCATCTCTTTTATGTTCTAAATCAACCATACTATTAGTATGCGCTTCTAGTGAAGCCTTTTCTTCTTGATCACGTCTTATAATATCTCCATAATCACGTTCAAGAGCTTCTTTATTTTTCACTGCATCATCCTTTGCAGTTATAAGTGCTTTATCTGAATCTTCTTTATCTGTTATCGATTCTTGTTTTTTATTTTCGGCATAAACATCTAATATTTCTTCTTCTATTTCATTAGTTATTCCAATCTCATCCTCTTCCGCAGCTTTACTTTCGGCTTCTTGCATATCTCTCAGGTAAGCTGCTTTAAAATCATTAATTTGGTCTATAATTATTCTAACAAAGGGCTCATGTTGCATTAAATTCAAAACATTTTTAGCGAATTCAGTAGTTATAGAATTTTCTTTAGAAATTGCTCGGTTGACATTTCTAGAATTATTATTGTCAATTGTTATAATATCAAAACTTTGACCACTGAATAATTTATTATATGCACTATAACTAAATTCCTTGGTCGTTTTTGCCACCGTCTTCGCCACCCGCGACGCCTTTGAACCTTCTTCTTGATTTGTGTTATCGGATATATTAATAATAGGAAAATCTGGAATACTAAAAGAATCATTTCGTAAAAGTCCACCCCCCTCTTGCAGTGCGTACTTTTGACCTTCTTTATTTTGACCTACTGGTTGAACCACCTCTTGCTGTGATCTTACCTCCTGTACCATCTCCTTAACCGCCTGATCTTTTTTTTTTTGCTTTTGCATTTCCCCTTTTTGCATCGCTTGTATATTCCTCACCGTTATGCGCCGCGCCTCCTCCTCATCCGCCTTACGCACCATTGCCATATCAGCTTCACTCAGCTCATCCCCATTCGCTGCGCTCCTCCGCAGTTCATCGATAGTCGCATTGGACGGGCTCGCCTCGGCACCCCGAACCGGAGCATCTGTCTCTTGTGTATTATATAGCTCTTGTATAATTTTTGTAAAATGTAGAACAACAGCATCGGCTCCTTCATTCAAAAGTTGTGAATTTAATTTAATTCTAAGAAATTTTCTATTAGTGCCATTATTTAATTGATCACAATGAAAATATAAATAATTATAATTAGTTAAATAATCATAAAAACAGATAAAGTTTGAGCCAAGATTATTATCTATATATACGGGGTCATTAGCAACATCCGTTTTTTTAAAATGTATAGGCAACATAAGTTTTTCAGATGGATAAAAATGAAACATACTGCTTTGAAAAGAGATAAATATATCAGCTAGTTTATCAAATATTTTATATTCATCAAAAAATAGTTTAACATTTGCTTTATAACTATTATAATGTTTTAATGGCGGATATTTAGTATTGGCTAAGCCTGTTCCTTGAGATTTCTCATCCATTTTATCTAAAGTATCTAACATTTGTTTTTTAATAAAATGTTTAATACGTTTTTTAATTCTATTTTTTCTTGCGACAGTATATGTAGCATAAAAAGCAAACAGTGTAGCACCAACAGCAGCAGAAATTGGTCCCGCCAATACAGATGCAGCGGCACCAATACCAAAGGGACCAATCGCGGCCATAGCAACACTAGAAATTCCACTTGTTATAAATGAAGTAGCCGGTAAACCAACAGCAGTTCCAACTGCCATAAATGTAGTAGCGCCAACTGCAGTTGCAGCAGTAGCAGCTTGAACGCCTGGATTTCTAGTAACATCCTTTCTCACAATCGCACCTTTATCAAATACAGCTGGTCCCCTGCCTTTGGCCCCTCCTCTCTTTATAATTTTTTTAGTATATTTATTTTTTATTCTAGGTGACTTACTTTTACTATATACCATTTATATATAAGTAATTATAAATAATTTAATATTTTTTATGCAATAAATATTAAATTATTTATTTTGCTAAAATTTCTCTAATTTTCATAAGTTCATTTGCAATATAAACACCTCCACCTCTTCCTGGTTTATAAATATTTATTTTAGAATTTCCAGTCAACAATAAAATATCATTTAGATCTTGATTAAATATGTTGGAACCATCTTTTTTTAAATTAAACTTAGCATAAAGTGATTCTGTTAAAAATTTAGAATAATCTTTTTTATAATCTACATCAGAGATAATTTTAGATTTATAAGTAATAATCATTTTATCATAAAAAGCTTTAGCTAATTCGGGTGAAGAAGTTTCTTCATTAGATAAAATAAATTTGTTATAAATATCAGGTAAATTAGAAAATCTAACAGCATATAAATAATGATTAACACTGGGCCATAAATTTCCTTTAATTTCTAATTTTTCAGTATTATGATTAAGTAAATAACTATTATCTAATTTTCTCCTCCAATCTTTAATTTTAAATAATTTTAATACATTAGGTAAAGTTTTTTGTTCTTTTGTAATAGTTTCTCCAGAACCTTCGCCGAGTTTTTTATGAAGTGATTTAGAATAAATTTGTATTACCATAGTATCATCATATAGTAGAGATTTAGGTTTGTCAACAAGAGACTCTAATTTGGGTTGAGAAGTTTTTTGAATTTTAACATTTTGTTTGGTAGCGAAATCTCTAAAGTCAGGTATTTTATAAAATAAAGATGATTCAGATTTCATACATATATCAATAATTTCTTCCTTTAATCTGTTTGGTAACTCTAAAAATTTAAATGCTCCTTTTCCAATATTTTTATCATAAGTAATTAATTTATAATGACTACCAATTTGATAATTACAAATTATATAATAATCAGGATCAAATATTTCTTTTTTCTGTAATTGTTTATCGCTTTCACCACACTGTAAAACTTCAGGGTTAATTTCAAGTGTTTCATTAAAATTTTCTTCAGCTAAAATAATAAATTTAACATTATATAATCTTTCTAATGCAGAAATAGCCCAAATATCAGCCCAATATGTATTAGTTTTAATAATATTTTTTAAATCATCTATGGTTTTAACATCTTTCATAAATTCAAATTCTTCAGTAAGTTCTTGATATTCTTTAATTTCTTCATTAGAATCAACCACTTTTTGTAAATTAGATTTTGCTTCTTCTAACATTATAGATTTATCATTGGTGTTGCTAGTGCCTCCGATCATAACTTTAAGACGTTTATGATGTTTTTTAAATTTAGCTATTTTTTCTTGAGTTTTTTTTAATCCACCTTTGTAAAAATCATAAAATTCTTTATATGTATTATACTGAACTTCGTCTAGATCATCTGCTAATTTTTTTCTAATATTTTTAACACTAATAGTGCTATATTTTTCTAAATTTAAGGTTTTTAATGCGTCTCTTAAAACAGCAAAAAAACAATCTCCGCCGCCTTCATTATTAACAATAGAATATTTATGACTTTTTAAAAATTTATTAATCCATTTATCAGAATCATTAGATTTAAAATTTTGGATTTCAAATTCACTTTCATCTTTAGTTTGTTCTTTTAAAAAAATAGGTTTATCTTCAAATTCATTAACATTTTCTTGTTCATCGTCAGTTGATATTTCAGAATCTTCACTGGTAGCTTCTTCACTTTCATTATCGTCTTCATCATCGGTATCATCTTCGGATTCGGCTTCTTTAGTAAATTCAACATTATCTTCTTCAAAATTATATTTAGATAAGATGTATGATTTGGCGTATGAAAAAAAAAGTGGATAATCAAGTTTTTCAATAATAATATTACCATTTACATCTAATAAATCTCTATAAGTAGTATTTTTAGTTTCAAAAATACCAATTTTAGCAACTAATTCAATATTTGCTACTAAATATATGTTAAAATAAACAATATTATTATCAATATGTTGAAAGTTTGGTTTTCCGAGTACAAATTTAACTTTTTTTCCAAATATTTTAGCTATATAAGCATAACTTTCGCCTTGATCATTTTTATCAAGATTATTGGATTCTAAATAATTAATGTTTTGATCTATTTTTGATAGAACCATATATAAGTTATAAGAATAAGAAAATTTTAAATTTTAAATTAATAAATATTAATTTAAAATTTATTTCAATAAATAGTATAATGATAGCATTATATTATTTATTGTATAAAATAACAAGTTATAATTGCGAAAATTTATTATGGATAGTTAATACATCAGATAAATTAGAAAGAATATTAGAATATATAGATATAAACTCTAAATATGAAAAATATTATATAATAGAAAGAGCAATAAAATTGGAAGATAAAGAAAAAGAATTAAATAGAACATATTTAAAGACTTTTATATTAAATAAAAATGATATAATAATAAAAGAAAGTCTTTAATTTATAAATTTTTTTCAACGATATCTTTATGTTTAAAAATTATTTTATTAGTAATACTAGAAAATGAATTATTTTTTAAAGTAGATATATATATAAAATTTGAAACTAATTTTTCATCTGTAAGTTTAATATTAGAGGTAATTAAAAATAAAAATTGTGTCAATAATTCATTATATTCTTTTTTATCTTCTAATTTAATATTATTTAATAATTCTTGTTGTAAATTACTAATAGCATCAGTAATAATTTCTAATGGTATTAAATTAATTTTAAAACAATAAATATAAAATATACATAAACATTTGTATTTGTCATTATGTTTATTAATTTCAGTTAATTCATGATAACTATTATTAGAATTTGGAAGTTTAATTAATTTATAAATATTGTAAAAAATCTCTAAATAACTGTTTAATATATCAGAAAAATCAGAATTAATATTTATTAAGTTAAATAATAAATCAGAATAAAGATTGTTAAAAATAATATTATTATAAACTAAAGAATCAAAAATATATATATTAATATTATTTATATCTATTTTATCTAAATTGTTTTTATCATCAAATATAGATTTATAATAACATAAAAATTCATTTTTTAATTTTTCATAATTTGATTCGGTTATTTTATTTAAAATTTTTCTAATATTAGTAACAACCATTGCATGGTCTGATTTATTATTAATATCCTTAATTCTATTAATTTTATAATTATTAATAACTTCTTTATCTAATCTTATTTTTTCATCAAACTCTTTATCGAGATGATCTTTATTAAAGTTTCTTCTAGAATTTTTATAATTTCGCATATGTCTATTTTTATTATTTTTATGGAAAGAACTAGAAGTAAAATTAGGAACAATATTATATACTGGTTTTTTAATATCAATTAAAATATTATTTAAATAATTTTCCACATCAGAATTTAATTTATAAGAAGTCATAGTTTTTGATAATTCGTCTATAAAATTTATGTCATACCTAGGCATTTTATATATTACTATAATGAAGTTTTAAATTATATTTATATATATTTCGTTAGCACTATAAAAATAATATATTATTTATTAATAATGGATTTTATATTAAATTTATTAATTACTCAAGATAAAAGTGATGATATAGAAAATATAAAAATTAATAATTATTTTCAATTACCAATTGAAATGATTGAAAATAAAATAGAAATAAATAAAAATATAGTAAACGATTTAGAATTAATTGAATTAAAAGATGAATTAGATAAATTAGATGAATTAGATAAATTAGATGAATTAGATAAATTAGATGAATTAGATAAATTAGATAAATTAGATAAATTAGATAAATTAAACGAATTTGATATATCAAATAATTTATATAAAAAAAACTTGTATTATGTTCTTTTAGAACCAAAAAATACACTAGAACAATCAATAGCTTTAAAATGGGGTAAATATTACAGCAATGATAAAAATTATTTAACTGAAACTCAAAATTTATTAAAAAATTTCAAAAATAATGTTAATTTTCAAGATGAAGCAACTCAAAATGAAAAAATTTTTACTGATTCAGAAGAAATAATAAAAGATAATGGATTTAAAGAAAAATATCAATTTATAGATTTACCATATTTTAATAAATACAATAATAATGAATTATGTATGCAAATGTTATCAATATTTAATTTGGCTAATCCAGTATTAAGTATATTAGCACCTATATTATTATTATTATTACCATTTTTTATTATTAAACTTCAAGGACACGAGGTAACATTAGAATCATATTTAGTTCATTTAAAAGAAGTCTTTAATAATCATATAATAGGTCAATTTTTTAATGATTTTTATGATGCACCATTATCTACCAAGATTTATTTATTAATAAGTATTGTTTTCTATATATTTCAAATATATCAAAATGTAATTAGTTGTGGTAAGTTTTATAAAAATATAAAATATATGCATGATAAATTATTTCAATTGAGAGATTATATTACTAATTCTATAAATAGATTCAAAAATCTATTAAAATATACAGAATCTCTCTTAGCCTATGATAATTTTAATAAATTTTTAAATGAAAACATAAATGTTCTAAATAATTATTTATTAAATTTGAATAAAATTAAAGACTATAATTTAAGTTTTAGTAAATTATTTGAGTTAGGACATTTAATGAAATGTTTCTATAAGCTACATAATGATAAAAATATAATAAAATCTCTCTATTATTCGTATGGTTGTAATAGTTATATACATAATTTAGTTTCGATTCAAAAACATTTAAAAAATAATACAATTAATTTTACAAATTTTGTAAACAATAATAAAAAAACTTGTTTTATTAATTCATATTATAGTGAACTTTTGAGAGATAGTAGTGATAATATAGTAAAAAATACTTATAAATTAGATAATAATTTAATATTAACTGGTCCTAATGCAGCTGGTAAAACTACATTATTAAAATCTACATTATTTAATGTTTTACTTTCTCAACAAATAGGTTGTGGATTTTTTGACAGCGCAGAATCTAAAATTTATGATTTTATACATTGCTATATAAATATACCTGATACATCAGGGAGAGATAGTTTATTTCAGGCAGAAGCAAGAAGATGTAAAGAAATATTAAATATAATAGAAGATAATAGTGATAAAAATCATTTTTGTGTATTTGATGAATTATATAGTGGAACTAATCCCGAAGAAGCTGTAACAAGTGCATCTGCATTTTTAAATCATATTAATAAAAAAAATAATGTAAATTATATATTAACAACACATTATTATAAATTGTGCAAGCAATTAGATAAAAATATTTCAAAAAATTATCATATGGAAATTAAGAAAAATAAAAATAATGATGATTTTAAATTTACTTATAAAATTAAAAAAGGAATAAGTAAAATTAAAGGAGGATTAAAAGTATTAAGAGATTTAGAATATCCAGATACTATTATTGATGAATTATCAAAAAACTAATTATTATTTAATTAATAATAATGAAATACCAACAATAATTAATAAAATTGAGAAAATCTGTATATATGATAGATAGTTTCTTAATGTAACAGAAGTTAAAATTGCTAATAACATTATAAGAACTCCTGAATTTACTGCTCTTGTAATTCCGGGATTTTTCATATTTTTACATGCATCCCAATAAATTAAATTTCCAATAAATGATAATAATGCCATTACTATAATTATAAATATAATTTCATTTGGTAGCTTTTGTTTGTGATAATTCCTATATAAATAATAAGGTAGTGTGACTAATCCACAAATAATAAACCATGTAGTAACAAATACATCAGTGTTGATAGACTGACAATTAGTAAATTTATATAATAATTCCATTACTACAAAAAATAAAGAACTTAAACCGGCTAATAATATAAATTTCATTATATATATTTCAATATTAAAAATATATTCGTTAAACATTCTTAAAAAAAATAAAAATAAAATTTAATGATTTCTTTATTAAATTTTATAGATACAGGATTTATAATTACTTTAGGCTTATTATTATTAGTATCTGGAGCAGTTATGTTATATAGTTATAGACGTTTAAATATTTTAGAAAATAGTTTAATTGAACATGGTAAAATTTTACAAAATTTTATAGTAAATTATAATAATCATAATCAATTTTTAGTTAATCAACAAAGTCAATTCGGAAGTTTAGAATCTATTTCTAATACTAATATTAATTTACAAAACAAAAATAGAATTAGTGTTTCAGACGATGAAAACGATGAAGATGATGATAATGAATATGAAACTGATAATGACAATGAAGAAAGTGATGAAAATTTACATGAAGAAAGTAGTGGAGAAAGTGACGGAGAAAGTGACGAAGAAAGCGATGAAGAAAGTCAAAAAGATAATAATGACATTAATGAAAAAGATATATTATTTAAACATGATACTTTTGACTTAAAAAATGAACAAGATTCAGAAGATGTATTTTTTACAAATTTACCAATTAATTTAAATGAATTAAATTTAGATTCAAAAATTATTAAATTAGAAACATCAGAAACAGAACTAGAAACTAGTGAAAAAGTTAATGAAAAAAAAAATTATAGTAGAATGAAAGTAGATGAATTAAGAAGTTTAGTAGTAACTAAAGATTTAAAAAGTAATGAAGACGCACAAAAAATGCAAAAAAAAGATTTACTTAAATTATTACAATAAATTTTTTAATTAAAATATATTATAAAATTATATATTAAATGAGTTGGGGTACTTGTTATAAAGGTTCAAATAATATTCACTTTAATTTTCCACCCATAATGAATGATGGAAGAAATTATTCTAATTACCAAATTGGTGCCAGTTTAGATAATAAATTAAAAAAAAACGCTAATATTAAAACTAATAGTGATTATAGAAAATATTTACAAAATAATGCCGATTCAATAATTAAAAATAATCAGTTAAATGCTTGCAATGAATGTTCTACATGCCCATACTATTCGTCATCGAATCAAAATTTACCAACAACAAAACCATATATTTTTGATTCTATAGTTTCAGATGATCAACCATATGGTTATGAAACAAGTGATTTAAAAAATATATATTTATCAAAACAAATTTTAGAAGCTCAAATGCATGCACCTAGATTTAAAATTCCAAATAAAGAAAAATAAAAAAAACTTCTTTTTAATTATTTTTTATTATTAAAAAGAAATAATCTATTACTATATTATAAAACTATGCCGATGGCTTTTCTAGACAGTTTAATGGCGCCTTTAGGTAAAGAACATTGCACTGTATACTATTTTCTTGGTCTTTTAACATTATTTTTTGCTGTATTTGCAGTATTAAATGGTGTTTATCAAATGTTAGACAAAAAATCCAGGACAAGTGGTATGTTTTTAATTCTTAACTCATTAACTATGTTCTTTATGTACTATTTATACAGAATCGTATATTCAATATGCATTAAAACTTTATAAAATTTTCAATATAAACAATATAAGAAATAATTTTTATTAATAAAAATTCAGCGTCACAAGTAAAAATAACAATTATATATAATATCATATCATCTTTATCAGATATTTTTACTAATGAAGCTTTATATATTATTTTAATATAAATAAAATTATTTATTTATATTAATGAAAGTTCTTAGTATTGATATAGGAATAAAAAATTTGGCTTTTGTTATTCTTGAACATGACAAAAATAAAGAAGAATTTAATATCGAAAAATGGAATGTAATTAATCTTTGCAATAAAATACCTAATTGTTCTTCATGTATAAAACCTGCTAAATTTTGTAAAGATTTTAATTTTTTTTGCAATAAACATACTAAGAATACTGAATATAAAATTCCAACAATTAATACCAAAACTTTATCTAAACAAAATTTAAAAAATATTATATCTATAGCAAATGATAATAATATAGAATATAATAAATCAATATCTAAAAATGAATTAATAAAATTAATTGAAGATCATATTAATAATACTTGTTTAAATAAAATAGAACAATTAAATGCAAAAGATATAAATTTAATTGATTTAGGTATTAATTTAAAAAAGGAATTTAATGAATTATTTACAAATATTGATTTACATAAAATAGATATTATAATTTTAGAAAATCAAATTAGTCCAATAGCAAATAGAATGAAAACCATACAAGGAATGATTGCTCAATATTTTATTGATTGTAATAATTATAATATTGAATTTATGTCTTCCGCTAACAAATTAAAACTTTTTAATAATACTAAAAAAACAACATATTCTGAAAGAAAAAAATTAGGAATCAAATACACACAAGAATTACTTTTAAAAAAAAACATGATGAGTCATTTAGAATTTTTTAACAAAAATAATAAAAAAGATGATCTTGCCGATTGTCTTTTGCAAGGTATATATTACCTTCATACCTTTAATAAACTTTATATTTAAAATATATATTAATTTTATACTTGAAATTAACAGAATCTTTAAAATATATATTATTATTATAATATATATATGGGAAATTCAACTATAATTAAAAATAAGAATGATTTAGAAAATTTAAAAAGAAAACAGAAAACCTTTATTACAAACTTGGATACATTACATAATAATATATTACAACGCATCGAAAATAATAGAGGTAATAAAAGATTCGTTATTGGTGATAAAGAAATCGATACAAGAATTAATGAAGAGTTTGATTCATTAGTTCGGACTTTAGAAGAGCGTAAGAATAACCTTAAGGTGCATATGACTTATTATAGTGCATTAGCAGAATTTTTTAAACTATATTTTAGATATGTCGATGGTATGAAAAAGAGACAATTAAGTAAAATAGAGGCCCAGACATTATCACGTGATATTCTTAAATTAACAGAAGAGCTAAGCAAGGGTATCAATGATGGTGAAGTGGAAATGATAACTGATCATATGGTGTCTCCCCCGCCCGCCACGCCCTCCAAAAAAATTCAGAAAGAACAAGCACTTAATAAAATAACTGAGCTGATACAAAGAGGTAATATAACCGCAGAGGATATGATTGAAGCAGAGCATAACGCCCGTATTTTAGGTATCTCTGATAAAGAAGTGCAAGATACAATGGATAACGCATCATCTAAAGATAAGAATTATAAGAACTCTGCTAACCACGCCCTTAAAAAAGCGATAAAAACCGGCGATGATATCAAAGCGGTCAAGACCAAATTCAGACTGACGGAAAGAACGATCTATGATATGAAGTTACTTGTCGCGAAGGAAAACCTTAAGGAAGCGGTGGATAAGATAACTAGAGATCCTGGCGAGGCTGATAAAGATTTTTCTAATAGAAAAGAACAAGATCGTGATCTCCAGCCACATAAGGATCATGCGCTGAATCTGGGCATCACAGAACGTGAGGTTAACTGCATTATCAATCCTAATACCCCCGGCTGCAAAAACTTGACGGTGGAAAAAGTCTCATCCGCCGCCTCCAGTGTCGCCAAGGCCGTCCGCGATCCCGTTCGCGAATACCGTCGACGCGGAAAAACAGCAAAGCCCGCCACCACCCCCACCCCCGCTGCCGCGTCCTTCGCTGCATTTGGTAAGGCAGCAAGGAATGCATTTGGCAGGGCAACAGGGAAACCAAATGAGACAGCCGTCCAGCTCGACGCCCTTCCCCCCGCCGCCTCCGGCTCCGCCGCC
>Ga0228615_1001507_pt1 | contig 11582 bp, 6 predicted proteins | sample 16DmetaG_FD_190530 | JGI IMG/M metagenome (GOLD analysis project Ga0228615, IMG submission 190530) | Seawater microbial communities from Monterey Bay, California, United States - 16D | ecosystem: Environmental > Aquatic > Marine > Coastal | place: USA: California | collected 2016-10-17
CTCGGCTAAGACTGGCACAAATACCGGTGACGAGCCCCGAAGTCTCCATGCAGCAGACATTGATGGCGATGGAGACGTGGATGTAATGTCCGTAAACTACCTTAGCAATCAGCTCTCCTATTATCCAAATGGTGGTACTCAGGCGGTTCGCCATGTCACTTCGGCATCTCAGACACGAGGGCCGCGCAACTTGCGAACTGGTGACATTAATGGTGACGGTGTCCTCGATATGATTTCTACCTCAGTTCTTGATGGCAAAGTCGCGTGGTATAGAGGGACAGGTCGCGGGAACTTTGCCTCGCAACAGATCATTCATAGATATCAAACTGGAGCTAATGAGCAAGGCCCCCGAGGTCTAGATGTTGTCGATATGGATGGCGACGGAGATCTGGACGTCCTGTCGACTTCGGAAGTCGGAAGTTCGGTCTGCTTTCACGAGAACACGGGCTCAGGGTCGTTTTCGCAGCCGGTCATCATTACTAATCGTGCAAATGGTGTTAACCTTGTTACGACAATTGATATGGATGGCGATGGTGACTTGGATGTGGTTTCAGCTTCGCCTGGCGACAATAAGATTGCTTGGTATGAGCAGCTGGGTGGTGGAGCCAAGGATAGTGATGGTGATGGTGTTAATGATGACGAAGATGCCTTTCCAAATGACCCCAAAGAAACAGCTGATACTGATAATGATGGGGTAGGCGATAATGCGGATGTATTCCCCAATGACCCTACTGAGATCGCAGACTGCGATAACGACGGAGTTGGCGACAATGCCGACGCAAGATCGCCGCAGATTATTGCTGGGCTTGAGGCTCAAATTGCTCAGCTCCAAGCCCAGATCACCGAACTATCTAAGCGCCCAACCCTCGAGCAAATTCAGGATGCCCGATTGAACTCAATCGTCATGAGTGCCGGTCAGAATAATACGGCTACGCTGAAGTTTTATATTGAAGAAAGTGCAGATCTGAAGACTTGGACAAATCAAGGCAAGTCTGTCGAAGCAGGTTTCCCGCTTGAGGCAGGGAAAAAATTCCTACGCTTCTCATTGGAGAAGGAGTGAACGCTTTGATCCTCACCCGCGAGGGTGGGGATTCCCTCTCGCCATTTGAGGGGGTGGTTCGCCAACTTCTTGTCGAGGCGTCGTAATCATTGGAACTTGCTTGGATCTTCCTGAGCATCTAAGCAGAAACGATGATTCGTGTTCTGCTCTTCTCTCTTCTGTTTGTAAAGATAGCCAACGCTGAGACGGTTGGCCCTTGTATTGGCAGTTTAGGCCCAACTGAGGCGTTTTTTCTTTATCGGCCTGGAGAATTTGAAATTGATCTAGAGCTTTCGGTTCTCAATCAAGAGGGTGAAGTTGTCTCCACCGCTGAGGCTACTGCTTTAAAGGCCGATGATTTTGTCGCAAAATTCCATATCGAAGGGCTCCTCAGCGCAACTCGATACCGCTACCAGATTTTAAATCAAACTTCCTCCAATATTATTGCCGGGGGGGATGATCTCACCTTTAAAACTACGGATAGTTCCCGTGGTGAGCGTGTGAGTGCCGCGCTGATTTCTTGTGTCTCAGCTAAGGATACGGCCCCTGTCTGGGAAGAGATCGGCAAATTAAAGCCAGATCTCCTCTACCTTGGTGGTGATACTCCTTACATAGACACCACTAATCTTGCAGAAGTGCGGAAAAAGCACCGGACCCTCCTTAATGAACCGCCCCTCGCAAGAGTCATTCGTAGCACTTCAACCGTAGGTATGTGGGACGACCACGACTTTGGGCTTAACAATGGCAACGGGAAAAATTTTGAAGAAGGGAAGATGGCGACCCGCAAAGGATTTGTAGAATACCGAGCACACCGTCAGTATGGGAATGGGGTTGCTGGAGTCTACCACAAGACTGACCTTGGCGTAATCGAGTTCTTTCACCTCGATCCGCGCTGGTTCTCTCAATTAGCGCCTTCTCCGGTTGACCCTCAGCAGACTTCATGTTTCGGGAAGGAGCAATGGGAATGGCTTCTTAAATCACTCAAGAATTCAAAAGCCCTCTTCAAGGTTCTCTCGATCGGCGGAATCTGGCAGGACAAAAAGAATTCCGAAACAGATGATATGTTTACCTATTGGTATGAGCGTGATGCCCTTCTTGACTTCGTGAAGCATGAGCGCATCAGTGGAGTTGTTCTTCACGGTGGAGATATCCATGTCTCACGCTATCTCATACACCCACGTCGAGTCGGTTATGACCTTCATGACTTCATTATGTCACCAGGCCATAACCGCATTATCCCTTCTCTGAATGTTTATCACCCCTCGCTTGAATGGTCCCTCGTAGAAGGCCAGCAGTTTCTCTTTTTGGAAGCTGACCCTACTCCAGATGACCCAACTCTAACTGCCACTTACCGGCAGCCCGGAGGGAAAGTGAATAAGAAAATCATCCTCAAGCTTTCCGAGCTTACTCCTCCTAAAAAAGACGAAACTCTGCGAGCTCACTGGTCCTTCGATAAGGATTTTTCAAATTCTTCAATTCTTGGGGAACGCCTCGATGGGAGCCCTCAGAATGGTGCTGAAATTTCCGATGGGGCACTCCAGCTTGAGCGAGCAAGGGGACAATTCGTCAACGTCCCCCGGAGTTTTCTCGATGATAACTCGGCCGGTCATTCGGTTTCTTGTTGGATTCAGCCCAATAAGCTTCCTGCATTTGGAAGTAAGGATCGCCAATTCATTCTTGAAACGACTGCCGAGGGGAAGCCGTCTTCAAAAGCGGCTTACCATCTCTCCCTTGAACTTAGCACAGCAACTGAGGCTAAAAATATTGCGATTCGGCTCCACACCCAAACACTACGCCCGGGCGGTCCACAGAAGGCTCCAGTCGCCAAAGCACAGGGGGCATTTCAATCGAGTCACCTGAGGTCAGAGATCGAAGGGAAATGGTCACACCTTGTTGTTTGCTTTGATTCGAGATGCTTAAAAGTATTCCTGAATGGTCAAGTTATTGCAACACATGTGCTTGAGCACCCGGGGCCTGCTGCTGAGCATGGTGGTCTCATTATTGGGGGACATCGGGCAGGGACGGGACGCAATTTTGAGGGGAAGATCGATGAGCTTATTATCTGGCAAGGTGTTCTCGATGCCGTTGAAGTGAGGAAGCTTTATCAAAAAGGTTTTTAGCTTTGAGTAGCTTCGCTTTTCGGAGTCTGGCTTCTGAGGGGAGAGGTAAGGAAGAGGTGCTCGCTTGGCGAGTGAGCTTTTAAGGGGGTATTAAAAATATGCTCGAATTTGATTCTAGTAATCAGTGTCAGCACGATAATAAAAAAGAGGAGCCGTCAGGCTCCTCTTTTAAAATTTGTGTTTACTATTACTTAGCTAGCAAAGGGTTTAGAAACCGAGTGTGAGAGATGTTCCCACGACAGTTTCGTCATCAGTAATAGCGGTGTCGCTTGAGATGTGAGTAACACCAATCGATGCACTAACATCATCACCAAGATCCATGTTTAAGGTTCCAGAGACTGAAACGAAATCGACGTCTGAAACAGTTCCGCCGAGGGGATCTTTGTTCCAGTTTCCATAGCTAACAGCAAGAGTGCCAGTTACATTCTCGGAAACTTCAGTAGATTTACTAGCGGTGATCTCATAGTAAGTGTCACCGGTGTAGTTGTCAGATTCGTTGAAGTAAGCCGTAGCGCTCAAATCAATTCCGCTAAGGCTTGTAGCAGCTCCGACGTAGATCTCAAGGCGATCAGAGGGAAGGAGGTTGTAAGAGGTAGCAATAACGCCTACATTTACGCTGAGGCAGTCACTGAGTGCTGTTGAAGCACCAGCGTGAATTCTGGTCTCGTCGAGGCTTGCCCCGGCTGCACCACCAAGGATGGTAGCATCTGAACTTGATCCGTGGAACAAACCAATGTTCCAGTCGAGATCACCCGCGTTGCCTGAGGCACCGAGACTGAGGTGTGCTTGGTCATCACCAAAATCAACACCACGATAAACATACTGAGAGTTATATCCTGCTGAAATACTACTCTCGATCTCAGCGCTGGCGAAACCAACTAATGAAGATGAGAGTCCGACAATTGATAGCGTTCTTTTGAAGCTCATAACACGGACGGTATGACTCAAATTCATTCAACTGTCAAACTAAATTCATCAATTATTCTGAATAATCCAGTTTTATCAATTATTCTGCCTTCTTAGTGAGTTGGATAGATAGTTAGGTTTGCTGAAAGAATTAAGAGGGATTTTGAATTGTTATTGCTAGTGATGATAGCAGTTTCCTTTCTAGGGAAAAACAGGGTGGATATGTCGCTTTTCCCGGTATTGAGAGGGCTAGGGAAATTTTTCAAGAAGACAGCTATATATATCTAGTCTCGCGATATTATTTTTTGTTGACCTAGACCACAAAATGGGCACCCTCATCGAACTTCGCACTCTTGTAACTCACTTTTATGAAAATTTCTCTTCTGATTACCGCCCTTAGTACAGCCGCTGTTTCGGCTGCGACCGTAAGTATTACGACTCTTGCAGATTTGGAAGCTCCTTCCGAGACTATCAATACGACCGGGCAGAAACCGACGTATCAAAATCGGACTGTTGATGGAGTTGCAGCAATCCATACAAAGGACGCTACCTTTGCAGCCTCGATCGATTTCAAGGCAGGTAATAGTATCAATAATGGTGTCATTTGGGAGTCCGGAGGGGCCACAATTGGATCGACATTGAGTTACAACCAAGCCGCAGCTACTTTAAGCGTCCACCACTCAGCGAATTCTGGAAACGCGTTGGGAGTTGTAACTCATAAACTCACAGATGCGCAAGTGACAGGAGGAAACGTTGAAGTTGTGTGGGCATACGATGCTAGCGAAATTGAATGGGAGCTCTTTGTTAATGGGTTCAGTAGTGGAGCTACTGCCGATACGACTGAAGTTCCCACGACTCAGAACAGCTGGAGTGGAGGAAACGCGGCTGGGCTTGGTATCTTCGGAGGAAACTTTGCTGCTGGGAATGGTTCTAACGGAAACCTTGCGGCGATTGCTAACCTTGGAGACACGGCAACGATCGATCTTGGTGAGGGTCTCAAATTTTGGGCAGGAAAAGATGCTCAGTTTCCAGTTCCAGAGCCTTCGAGCATCGCCCTTCTTGGTCTAGCTTCATTGTTCGCGATGAGGCGCCAACGGCGCTAATGCGATCTTAAGTTACATTTTACAAACCTCACCGCTTTCAGCAGTGAGGTTTTCTTTTGGGTGGAACGAAGAGTGTTTTTATAAAACCTAAAATTGAATACCTTAAGGTCAAATCGATCAATGGAACCTTAGCGAATGTTGCCATTAACGATCTGTGTGTTACTCTAACAGAAAGAAAGGGAAACGTTATATTTTCCCTAGAAATGCCGTTGCTTAGCTCGATCACCACTTCAACCTATTTGTCTATTTAATCTTATCTCAATGAAAACCAAATTTTCTATTGCCTTAGCCATCGGAGGGGCTCTCCTTTTTACCGTTCTCTTTTCCTGCAGCGGTCCTTTGGGACGGGGTGGATACGAGTCCGCGCCCTACAAAACAGTTTCAACTGATGGAGCTTTTGAGATTCGAGACTACCCTGAAATCGTTGTCGCGACAGCAACGATGAAAAAAGGCAATAACAACCAAAATTCCGGCTTCATGAGCTTGTTCCGATATATTTCTGGGAAAAACGAAACCGAACAAAAGATCGCCATGACAACGCCAGTCTTCTCAAAGGCAGGTGGTGATCTTCAAGAAATGAGTTTCGTTCTTCCTGAGGAAGTTGCAAAGAATGGAGCTCCAAAGGCCAATAACAACAATATCGCCGTCAGTAAAAGACAAGCAGGACGTTTTGCGGTCTATCGCTACAGTGGTCGTTGGACCGAGGCTAGAGACAAGAAAGCACGTCAAACACTCGCCAAATGGATCGAAGAACAGAACCTCACTTTAAGGTCGGTGATGGAGAAGGCCAGCTATGACCCCCCTTTCACTCCTCCCTTTATGCGACGGAATGAGATCTTGGTTCGTGTTGACGAGTAGTTCTCTGCTCAGCGAGAGGTTGTTTAGCAGCTAGTATCCGTGAACCCCTTATCTGGGAAACTCCAACGAATTGGGAGCCCTAGTCGCAACCTCAAAGGTTGGACTTAGCTGCCCCTAATTCAGGTGGAGGGCTACGCCAGAGAGAGGTGCGAGCTTGAGGCGCAGGGTGCGGGCTTCAAGCGTTCCTGACAGTAGGGCCTCTGGGCGAGATGCTACGAGGAGCTCGAAGCTTGATACTGATTGATTGTCGAGCGAGAGGGTTCGAGCTTTATTTGAAAAATTGAAAGCTACCAGTGATCGATGTTGGTCAATTTCACGAAGATAGGCGAGGGTGAGGGCTTCGTCATTAGCGAGAATAAAACGAGAGCTTCCTTTAGTCCATTCGAGACGTTCTCGACGCAATGAGATTAGTTTTTTTTGGTAGCTAAACCGCTCTTGGTTTGGAGTGACGGCAATGGCTTTACTTTGAGAGCCATCTGGAGCGAAGATCTGGGGATTATGATCAATATTTCCCCATAGTAGAGGTTTTCGGCAATCGGGATCGTCTGCTCCCCACATACCAAGTTCGTCACCGTTCCAGATGTGTGGTGAACTGAGGTAGGTGAATTGGTGCAACAACATCATGCGGATTTGACTGGTGGTGGTTTTGTCTGGGGGGCCGAGCTTTAGCTGCTTGTTTCCTCGTGCGCCCATTTGGAATTTGTATTTTTGTTTATTAATAAAGGAAGTGCTTAGTCTCGGGCTGTCGTGGCTCGCAACCAAGTTCATTAGGCTCTGTGACTGAGCTGGGCTGTATCCCGCATAGACCCCTTTAATCTTTGCAATAAATTCGCTGGGTTTGATCCCACCTCCGGCATCGGCAAATAATTGGCGTGCTGGCTTATACCACTGATAATGCATTACCGAATCAAAGGTGTCTCCCTGGAGAAATGGGCGTGGATCCATTAGAGTGTCGGGCCACTTGGTCCACCATGCTTCACCGAGTAGCAAGGCCTCAGGATTAATCCTACGGACAAATTTTCGGTAGTCTCGCCAGAAGCCAAGAGGGACATGTGCAGCGACATCAAGGCGGAAACCATCAACTCCGTCACTTGGGTCTCCATCTTTGTTTGGGTCCATCCAGCGCCGAGTGACGTTGAGGATGTGCTCTTTTACTTCAGGTTGAAGATCCCCCTCGAATACATGTCCTCTTCGTTTACCTGAAACATTTACTTTTTTAAGCTCGGGGAGCGTTTTCACTCCGAGCCAGCCTTCGAATTGAAATTCGTTTTCGGGAGTCTTTGGGTCGTCGAATGAGGTGATATCATACCAGTCACGGAACCTGCTATTCTGTTGATTTTTCACGACGTCTTTCCAGGCCCAGAAGGTGCTGCCGGTGTGGTTCCACGAGACGTCGATAATCACTCGCATTTTACGATGGTGGATCTCATTGATGAGTTTTAGGAATAAACGATCCGCAGAAGTCCAAGACCAAGTTTCAGGGTTAAGTGGATTTTCTTTGTTGATGATTGAATGATCTCCAATTGGGTCTGGCCCAAAATTCCGGTCAATGTGTCGGTAGTTCCTAGCGTCGTATTTATGTAGGGACGGGGCATCGTTAAGCGGGTTGAAATAGATCGCGGTGATGCCGAGGTCTTGAAGGTAGTCGAGTTTGTCTATGACCCCTTGGAGGTCTCCTCCATAGCGGCGGGCCGCGACCAGTTTGTGAAAATCTCCATCTGTTTTCCTAGCCCAGCTTTCCTGCTCATACCAATCGTGCCCCCAAGGAGTGATCTTCCAACTCGGCGGGACAAATCCTGGATATGATCCTTCCATATCGATTGGGCGGGGGTCATTTTTAGAGTCACCATTTTCAAAACGTTCGACAAAAATTTGATACCAAATCGCATCTCGAGACCATTCAGGCGGCTGATCGAAAGGAGCGCCATAGGTAGACGACAAAACGAATAAAATACTACCGAAGCTTGCTCGAATTAGTTGAGAGATGATGGGCATAAAGAAAGGGAATACAGTTACGACTCATACACTCGTTAGCGCTTCCGTGAGAATTGCTTCCGAATCCATGCGAGCTGTTCAAAATAATGTTCGCTGGGTAGTCCGTGGCCTGCGAATGGATAAACGCGATAATCTTTTGGGGCTGTGATTTGATTGTAGGCTGCAAAGTTCGTAGGCGCAGGAGTGACCGGATCTTGCAGTCCCACTCCCATGAAAACAGGGCACTTGATGCGACTAGCAAGATTTTTAGGGTCAAAGTAGCGGAGAACATTAGAGGCCACGGAGCGCTTGATTAAATTCGCTTTAAAACCGTAACGAAAGATACTCCCAGGCCATTCCGTCGTGTCAAAAGCTCGGAAGGAATCAATGACGAAAGGAATATCTGGAGCACAAAGCACAACTCGAGAGTCCAGTGCAGCAGTAGCGAGAGAAAGCATGCCGCCCTGGCTGCCTCCGGTGACCCCCAATCGTTGAGCATCGACCTCCGGTTGAGTCGCTAAGAAGTCGAGCCCGCGAAGGCAATCCATGAAGGCACCACGGTAGAAATATTTTTGAGGCTCATCGACGCCCATTAGGACGAATTCTAAATCTTCGCTAGAGATTTCATCCTGACTATTGCCGTGGCCACGAATATTGAGAGAAAGAACCGCCATGTCATTTATCATGGTAATGGGTTGCATATTACCCTTATAACCCGGCACTCTGAGGAGTGCTGGATGGGGTCCAACTTTCTTGGGGACTTGAAACCACCCTCGGATGAGAACATTTCCGAGACTGCGCATTTCTACGAGATAACACGCCACCTCAGAGGTAGAGTGTTTGGGGCTCGGATTGACTTTAAATTTGGGTCTAACTATTGCGAGTTCTGCCTTCGCGTCGCTCCAAAAAGTTTCCATATCCTCTGGTGTGTCGGGAAGCCGTTTGGCTTCTTCTGGAGCGAAGCCAATCAACATGGTTTGAGATACTTTTTTGGCATCATCTCCTTTACTAAAGGAACAGGTGACGTGGTAGAAGCCAGGGGCGGGAGGTGAAAATTGGTGGGTTACCTGGGTATCACGATTCGCTTCAAGAGGTAATTCAGTTTTTTGGGAGCTTAAAGCAGGTCCACGATTTTTGATCCGCCAGGTTTCATCGTGCACTTGCCAGGAGACTGTACCATTCAAAGTTTTAAGGCCTTCGTTTATGATGACAGCAGTCAATTTGGTCGATTTGTTGTTTGGATAAATACCGTCACCGCGGCCTAGCCCTATTTTAACCCTAGTAAAGTGATGCCAATCTGGTGCTGAGAGAGTGTAAGGTCCTTTGTGCAGGCCACCTTCACCATCGCTATCAAATACTTTTACGGCAATGACGTTGTCTTTATCCCACCGGACAAGATTTAGTGGGATTTCGTATTTGCGTTCTTCTGTCCAAGAGTTGCCTGGGTTTTTCGGATCGCCGGTTGCCCCGACTTTGACACCATTAAAAAAAGTAGTATCGGTATCATCAATCTTACCAAGATTTAGGAGTAGTTTCTGATATTTTTCAGCCAGCGCTTTTTTATCTAAAGTGCTGGGGATCATCAGCTTCAGGCGGTACCAGGCATAACCGTCGTATTTTGGAAGGCCTCCCTTCTCCCACGGCCGTCCCACTCTGATAGCCTTCCAAGCTGAATCGTCAAAATTGGGTTGAGACCATGCCGGGTTATCACCTTTTTGGATACGCCATCCTTCTTCAATTGGCAGTGCGCTGATCTTTTGGATAAGTAGACCAAAGAGCAACCATATGATTTGTGTGTGTGTATTCATTAGAAAATTCGTGGGTTTTAAAAGTCGTGCAAATTCTTAGCTTTTTTTGAGTGTCTCAAGGGAAAACAAATACGCCATTTGAGGTTTTATTTTATCTAATCTCTCAGAAAAGCTAACGGTGTTCCCGGCGATTTATTGTCAATATGGGACTTTGTTTTTGTGATCTCGTTAATATTACGATCTTTGGGAGAAATTATCTAAAAGACAGGTTGCTCTAGGCTCTGTGATTTTGTTACACCCACAAGATGAAGGATTTATGTTCTGCTTTTCTTTCCGGAGTCTGTCTGGGAACCGCTACTCTGAGTGCTTTTCTCACTGGCGCTGCTTTATCGGAAACCGTGAGTGTGGGATCTCTAGCTGATCTGGGGGTTCCTTCCGAGACTCTTAATACGACCGGGCAAAAACCGACGTATCAAAATCGAACTGTTGATGGAGTTGCAGCAGTGCATACAAAAGATGCTACCTTTGCAGTCTCGATTGATTTTGGCGCAGGCGCTAGCACCGATAATGGTGTCATTTGGGAGTCCGGAGGGGCCACAATTGGAACAAGCGTTTCCTATAATCAAGCCGCGGCGACTTTGAGTTTACACCACTCAGCGAATTCTGGAAATGCGTTGGGAGTGGTGAGCCATCAGCTTACAGGGGCGCAAATTACAGGGGGAGACGTCGAAGTTGTGTGGGCATACGATGCTAGCGAAATCGAATGGGAGCTCTTTGTTAATGGAGCCAGTAGTGGAACCACTGTCGACCAGACTGCAGTTGCCGTGACTCAGAATAGCTGGAGTGGTGGAAACGCGGCTGGGCTTGGTATCTTCGGAGGAAATTTTGCTGCTGGGAATGGTTCTAACGGAAATCTTGTAGCGATTGCTAATCTTGGAGACACGGCAACGATCAACCTAGACACAGGGCTCCGTTTTTGGGCAGGAACAGATTTAAACTTCGTTGCTAAGGATTCTGTTGTCATCCCAGCGGGAATTGCGGGACCGCTTGAGGCGGGTCAGAATCGTGGATTCAGAGTCGTGTCAGCACAGGCCCCCTTGTTTTCTGAAATTTCAAATTCTTTCGCACGTGCAAGCCAACAGCTTAATGGAACTCTTATGTCCCAGGGACAGCTTGTAGCTGATGAAGCGAAGAAAGGAGAAAATCCTGACGGCAGCTTTGATGTAGATGTTATCAACTTTCTCGAGGCTTTCGATGTTGACGGTTTCCCCTTTGTTACCAATTTTGAAGATGATGCTAATTTTCCCGGTATCCCGGGCACTGGCGATCATTACTCTCTATTTACCACTGAGATCTCTGGGTTTGTAGAACTATCAGCTGGAACTCATACCTTTGATGCCCAAGTTTTTGTGGACCGGGTTGATGCGGCACCGAGTAATGATAATGGACTTGTTGTTTTAACTGGTACTAATCCACGCGATTTTTTTGCTACGGAATTAGCGACCTTTGTCCGTCCCGACGATGCGCCCCCTTTCGAATCAACTCCTTGGAATTTTCAGTTTAATATTACAGCCCCGGTTGCTGGGGTTTACCCGATTCGCCTCGTCTATTGGACGCAAGATAGCAATTCGGGTTTGGAGTTTTCGCAGCAGAACCAGTTGGTGAATTCTGATGGTGCGACTGTTGTTTTTCGTGAAAGCACCGCGCTCCATCACAGTCATGCCTACATTGCTGAGGTATCTCCGGTGCCGGGCGTTGCTGACATCTCACCAGAGGAACCGATTACTATTTTGCTGCGCGACGATAAAACAACGGTAAATACACAATCAGTGAA
>Ga0228615_1001509_pt1 | contig 11578 bp, 12 predicted proteins | sample 16DmetaG_FD_190530 | JGI IMG/M metagenome (GOLD analysis project Ga0228615, IMG submission 190530) | Seawater microbial communities from Monterey Bay, California, United States - 16D | ecosystem: Environmental > Aquatic > Marine > Coastal | place: USA: California | collected 2016-10-17
ATTTAAGCGACGCCAAGGCGCTTGAAAAGCATCTTTGGTGGCTGGCTGAGAAGACCGCCAAACGCTGCAAGACCAAAGGCGTGGCAGGCAAAACCGTGGTGCTGAAGATGAAAGCCGATAGATTGTCATCGCTGACCCGCAATGTCTCGCTGCCCGACCCGACGCAATTGGCCGATGTGATGTTCGATAAGGGGCGCAAAATGATGCGGCAAATCCTGAAAGAGCATCCGGGACAAAAATTCCGCCTTATCGGCATTGGTGTCGCCGGATTGGTGGACGACCAATTGGCTGACCCGCTCGACCTCGCTGACCCCGATAAGGGCCGCCGCAAAGCGGCTGAGCAGGCGATGGACAGCCTGCGCCATAAATTTGGTGACAGCAGCATTAAAAAAGGCCGCAGCCTGTAGGCTGAACCGCTAACATATGGCAAACTTTGCCCTAGATAAGTAATGAGAAGATGATGAGCGCAATCGACACAATTATTGATGAAATGGGCCTGACCCTGCCGCAAGCAAAAGCCCCTTTGGGCGCTTATGTGCCCGTTGTGCAGAGCGGCCATTTGCTGATGATTTCGGGGCAAGGGCCGATTGGCGCAAGCGGTGCCAGCATTACCGGCCGCCTTGGCGACGGGCTGGAAATTGAGGATGGCACACGCGCCGCGCAAATGGCCGGACTGAACATTATCGCGCAAATAAAGACCGCGCTTAATGGCGACTTTGAGCGGCTCACGCGCATTGTGCGGCTCAACGGCTTTGTCAATGCGACGCCCGATTTTACCCACCACCCCGCCGTCATAAATGGCGCGTCTGAGTTGATGCATGATGTGTTTGGCGAGCGCGGCGTGCATAGCCGCATTGCCGTCGGCGTCGCCAGCCTGCCAATGAATTGGGCGGTTGAGATTGACGCTGTGATTGAGGTTGCCGAATGAGCGAGGCCGCCGCCGTTCAGTTGAAAGTTCTGACCAGCCTGACTGCCATTGCGGCGGCGGATTGGGACGCCTGTGCCAATCCTGACAGCCAGATTTATAATCCGTTTCTGCGCCATGCGTTTTTATTGGCGCTCGAAGAGAGCGGCTCGGCGGTTTCTGAAACCGGTTGGCTGGGACAGCATTTGGTGCTGGAAGACGCCGACGCCAAAGTGCAGGCGGTGATGCCGCTTTATTTAAAGAACCACAGCCAGGGCGAGTATATTTTTGATTATGGCTGGGCCGATGCGTTTCATCGCGCCGGTGGCAATTACTATCCCAAGCTGCTGAGTGCCGTGCCCTTTACCCCGGCGGGCGGGCGACGCCTTTTGGTGCGCGACGGGCCGAATGCGGCGGGATATGAGACCAGCCTGCTGGCCGGTAGCCTGACCCTGCTCGACAAGCTGCAATCCTCTTCCTTGCATTTTAATTTTCTGCCCGAAGAGAGTTGGGACGCGCTGGGCCGACAGGGCTTTTTGCAGCGCACCGACCAACAATTTCATTGGATGAATGACGGCTATCCGAGTTTTGATGCGTTTTTAGAGGCACTGGCCTCGCGCAAGCGTAAGAATTTACGAAAAGAACGCGCCAAAGCCGTGGAAAACGGCATTGAGGTGGAGTGGTTGACCGGCGACGCGCTGACCGAAGAACATTGGGACGCATTTTTTCACTTCTATATGGATACCGGCCATCGCAAATATGGCACGCCCTATCTCACGCGGTCGTTTTTCTCCATGATAAGCGCCAGCATGCCCGATGATGTGTTGCTGATTATGGCCAAGCGCGACGGGCAATATATTGCCGGTGCGCTCAACTTTATCGGCGGGGACACGCTGTTCGGGCGCAATTGGGGCTGTATTGAAGACCACCCGTTTCTGCATTTTGAGCTGTGCTATTACCAAGCCATTGATTTCGCCATTGAACGCGGTTTAAAGCGCGTTGAGGCGGGCGCACAAGGCACGCATAAGCTGGCGCGCGGATATGTGCCGCATCGCACCTATTCGGCGCATTACATCGCGCATGAGGGCTTGCGCGAGGCGGTCGGCAACTATCTTGAAAGCGAGCGGCAATATGTGGACAATGACATCGCCGTATTGAGCAATCACACGCCGTTTAAGAAAAACCAAGCCGAGGGACAAGATAATGATCAAACTGGATGACGCTTACGACGAGAATAATATCTTCGCCAAAATTCTGCGTGGCGAGATGCCCAATATCACGCTTTATGAGGATGATAAGACGCTGGCGTTTATGGATATCATGCCGCAAGCCGTGGGCCATTGTCTGGTCATCCCGAAGGAGCCTGCCGTGACTTTTCTCGATTTATCAGAGGATGGCGCAGCGGCGGTGATGGCGACCGCCAAAAAAGTCGCCGCCGCCGTGGTGCAGGCGATGGATGCTCCGGGCTTTATGATGGCGCAGCTCAACAGTTCTGCCGCCGGTCAAACCGTGCCGCATTATCACATGCATATTCTGCCGCGCCATGATGGGCTGGAGCTTGAATTTCATGCGCGCAAGCCTGAAAACATGGCGGTGCTGAATGAAACGGCGGAAAAAATCCGCGCGCATCTCTAGGTCTTAATTAACCTTTTCGGAGGGCTTGCCGGATTTCTTGCTCGGCTTGTCTTCCTTATATTTAAAGGTCAGTTTTTTCGCCTTATCAAGGTCAACCATCACCAAACCACCGCCTTGCAGCTTGCCGAACAGCAATTCATCGGCCAGCGGTTTCTTGATGTTTTCCTGAATGATACGCGCCATAGGCCGCGCGCCCATTTGCGGGTCATAGCCCTCTTCGACCAGCCAATCCATAGCTTTGCGCGACACTTCAATAATCACATTGCGGTCAGAGAGTTGCATTTCCAATTCGAGAATAAACTTCTCAACCACCCGCACGACAACCTCCGGCGGCAAATTGCCAAACGGCACAACGGCGTCGAGGCGATTGCGAAACTCCGGCGTGAACATGCGGTTAATGGCTTCCCTGTCCTCGCCCTCGCGGCGCGTCCGGCCAAAGCCCATCGGCTCTTTCGCCATATCAGAGGCACCGGCATTGGTCGTCATAATGACAATCACATTGCGGAAATCGACCTTGCGGCCATTGGCATCGGTCAGGCTGCCATGGTCCATCACCTGCAACAGCACATTGAACAAATCAGGATGCGCTTTTTCAATCTCATCGAGCAGCAACACGCAATGCGGGTTCTGGTCAATACCATCGGTCAGCAGGCCGCCTTGGTCATAGCCGACATAGCCGGGAGGCGCACCGAGCAGGCGCGAGACCGTGTGGCGTTCCATATATTCCGACATATCAAAGCGCAGCAATTCAACCCCCATAGCCGAGGCCAGTTGACGCGCCACTTCGGTTTTGCCGACGCCTGTCGGGCCGGAAAATAAATAACTGCCAATCGGCTTTTCAGGCTCGCGCAAACCGGCGCGGGATAATTTGATAGAGGCCGCCAGCGCAGCAATCGCCTCATCCTGCCCAAAGACAACGCGCTTCAGCGTGACATCGAGACCCTTAAGCTTCTCCGTATCGTCTTTCGACACGGTTTTTGGCGGTATGCGCGCCATCGTGGCAATGGTCGCCTCAATGTCTTTGACACTTACGGTTTTTTTGCGCTTGGAGGCGGGCAGCAGCATTTGCGATGCGCCGACTTCATCAATCACATCAATTGCCTTATCCGGCAGCTTGCGGTCGGCCATATAGCGCGACGACAATTCAACTGCCGCCTTTAACGCTTCATTGGTGTAGCGAATGGCGTGAAAATCCTCGAAATAGCTTTTCAGCCCTTGCAGAATTTTAATCGTATCCGGCACACTCGGCTCATTCACGTCGATTTTTTGGAAACGACGGGCCAAGGCGCGGTCTTTTTCAAAATGCTGGCGGAACTCTTTATAAGTGGTTGAGCCCATGCAGCGCAGGCCACCGCTTTGCAATGCGGGTTTCAGCAAATTGGAGGCATCCATCGCGCCGCCCGAGGTCGCGCCCGCACCGATGACGGTGTGAATTTCATCAATGAACAAAACCGCTTCCGGCATTTCTTCCAGCTCGGCCATGACTTGCTTCAGGCGCTCTTCAAAATCGCCGCGATAGCGCGTTCCGGCCAGCAGCACGCCCATATCAAGCGAATAAATGACGTTATCGTGCAAGACATCCGGCACATCGCCCTCAATGATTTTGCGCGCCAGCCCTTCGGCAATGGCGGTTTTGCCAACGCCCGGGTCACCGACCAAAAGCGGGTTGTTTTTATTGCGGCGACACAGAATTTGAATGGCGCGCGAGACTTCTTTTGAGCGCCCAATGAGCGGGTCAACTTTACCCTCGCGGGCTTTGTCGTTCAGATTAACGCAATAGGCCGCCAGCGCTTCGCCATCCGGCACGCCGTGGCCCTCATCGCCCATATCCGATGCGCCCTCAACCGAGCGCATTTCGGCTTTGCCCGGTTTTTTGGCGACACCATGCGAAATAAAGTTCACGGCATCATAGCGCGTCATTTCTTGCTCTTGCAGGAAGTAAGCCGCATGGCTTTCGCGCTCGGCAAACATGGCGACCAGCACATTGGCTCCGGTCACCTCATCACGGCCCGAGCTTTGCACATGAATAACGGCGCGCTGAATGACACGTTGAAAACCGGCGGTCGGCTTGCAGTCTTCGTCATCCTCAATCACCAGTCCGGTCAATTCATTGTCGATGTAATTGGTCAGATTATTGCGGAGCAATTCAATATCAACGCCGCAGGCTTCCATCACGGCAATGGCATCGACATCCTCGGTCAGCGCCAACAGCAAATGTTCCAGCGTCGAATATTCGTGGCTGCGGTCATTGGCCAGCACCAATGCGCGGTGCAATCCTTGCTCAAGTTCTTTTGAAAATGCGGGCACGTTCAGCTCCTTAATCCGATCAGTCTTTTTCCATTGTGCATTGCAGCGGATGGTCGTGCTGCCGTGCCATATCCATTACTTGAGTTACTTTGGTTTCCGCTACTTCATACGTAAACACACCGCAAATCCCGACACCATTCTGATGCACATGCAGCATGATTTTGGTTGCATCTTCGGCACTCTTTGAAAAAAAGCGCTGTAGGACATAAATCACAAACTCCATCGGCGTGTAGTCATCATTCAGCAGCAGGACTTTATACATGGCGGGTTTCTGGGTCTTGGTGCGCGTCAATGTCACCGTACCGGCATCATTGCCGCCATCTTTCCCGTTATCTTTCCCACCGGGTTTTTTGTCCTGCATGGTCACTTTATCGTCATTCGGAATCATCATGCGTTAATGTTACCCCGAATTCTAACTGCATCAAGTGAAACCACACTTATGGAATAATGTATGTGGGTGCGTTTCCAAAGCAAATGCCAGTTGCTAATATGCGCTCATGAGGAGCGATTCCGTGTTCATCTTAAGACTTGCCACCATTGTGTTAACCCTATGTTTTTCATGGGGTTTAACCGATAATGCGCGCGCGGCGCAGTTTTCTTCGATTGTTATTGATGCGTCAACCGGGCGCACTTTGCACCAATATCGCGCCAATCAGCAGCGTTATCCGGCCAGTTTGGCGAAAATGATGACGCTTTACATGATGTTTGAGGAGATTGAGAGCGGCCGCATGAAGCCGAATACGAAAATTCGTGTCTCGCGCAATGCGGCGCGGCAACCGGCCAGCAAGCTGGGCCTTCGCACCCGCTCCACCATTACCGCCCGTATGGCCATGCAATCGCTGATTGTGAAATCGGCCAATGATGTCGCCACCGCCGTGGCCGAACATATTGCCGGTTCTGAGGCCAAATTTGCGCGGCGCATGACCGGCAAGGCGCGCCAACTTGGGCTTTATGATACGCGCTTTACCAATGCGTCGGGGCTGTATCACTGGCGGCAGCAAACCACGGCGCGTGATATGGCGCGGCTGGCCAATCTGCTGCTCAATCGTTTTCCGCATTTCGAGACGGTCTGGCGGCTGCGCGAGTTCGACTATCGGGGAAAAACCTATATCAGCCATAACCGCCTGCTGAGCCGCCTTTATGGCGCGATGGGCATGAAGACCGGTTATATTCGCGCATCGGGCTATAATCTGGCGACCGCCGTGCAGCGTGACGGCAAGCGCGTGATTATTGTGGTGCTGGGCAGTGACTCGCCGCAAACCCGCGACCGCCGCGTCACCTCTTTGGCCGAGCGCAGCCTCGCGCGCGCCGTGCCGATGCCAACGCCTTCCATCGCCGCCGCCAAGCTGCAACGCGCCGCGCAATGGCTCGACCGCCCGGCCGATGCTTTGCTGTCGCAAGCCGGTGAGACCGGCGACCGTCAGGATTGGAAAATTCAGGTCGGCGCATTTTCCGCATCCAATCATGCCCGCAGCCAGTTGCAACGTGTGCGCCGTGTGCTTGGCACGCATCTTGAAATGGCGGAAGAAAGCACCGAGCCGTTTGAGAAAAACGGCAAGCGGATTTATCGCGCGCGCTTTGCCAATTTGTCGGAGCCACAAGCCTTTTCCCTATGCGACAGGCTGCGCGATGTGACGCCCAATTGCCTGCCTATCGGGCCTTAATCATCGAGTAAAATATCGCGCGCCTCATTCAGCCGCGCTGCCAGCCAATCCGTGCCGCCTTGGTCGGGATGATTTTTGACAATCAACGCCTTATAGGCGGCTTCAATCTCATCGGGGGTGGCCCCCTCTTGCAGCCCTAAAATTTCCAATGCCTCAGCCCGCCCCATCGTCTTGCCGCGCTGCGCCGCATTGCGCCCGGTGGGTTGCGCGCCGGCGCGAATTTGGCGGGCCAGTAAATAAGCCCGCATGCCCCAAAGCGCCAACGCTCCGGCGGGCGCGGCCAGCCCATAGCGTCCGGCAATGGCAAAAATCAGCAAAGCAGTGGCGGCGGCGATAAACACAATGGCCAAAGCGGTGAGTTTTAAGGTGCGCGCCGTAACTTGCGTCACCAACGCAATCAGCAATAAGCCGACGAGCAATAAAGCAATGCCTAATCCGAGAAAGCCCATCAGGCGCTCTTATCTACCGGCTCCACATGCAAGCCGGGCAATTGCAGGGCCGCCAGCATGGCCGCCAATTCGGCGCGGGCAGCGACATGGCTCATGGTCAGGCCGGGGCCGGTTTCATCATCGGTTAAATCAAGCAGGGTTAATCCGGCAGGATACATTTCGCGATACACCACCCGCTCAGAAAAGCCGGGCACTTCCCGAAAGCCGAGACGTTTGGATAATTCGGTCAAAGCGGATTCAAGTCTCTGCCGGTTTTTGGCATGAATGTGACTGGTGCGATTACGCATAACCACCCAATCAATCGACCCGCCATCGGCCTGCGCGCGCGCCTTGCGGCACGACCAGACTTTTTCGGCGTAAATACTCGGCGACACGATATTGAGTGTTTCAGGGTCAACTTTGGCCAGCAGGTCAAAATCTACAAAGCTCTCATTCATCGGCGTGATGAGCATATCGGCAGCGGCATGACCGAGACGGGCGAAATAACTATCTGCGCCCGGGCAATCAATGACGACAAAATCATTGCGTGTGCGTAATTGACCCAACGCATTCACAAAGCTGTCCGCCTCTTCGCGCTGTCGCTCGACAATGGTTTGCCCGCGCGGCGGTTCCAGCACAATTTGCTCGGGCATGGAGATGTCACGCTGGCCGACCCAAAGGCGGCGATGGTCAATATAATTGCTGAGACTGCGCTGGCGAATATCCAAATCAATCGCGCCAACGCGCTTACCGGCGTTTAAAAGCGCAGCGATAAGATGCATGGAAACGGTGGTTTTCCCTGCGCCACCCTTCTCATTTCCGACGACAATAACAAATGGCCCCGCCTCTGACGCGGCCTCGTTTTGCTCGGGTGCTTCATTTTGGCCGATCGCGTCCAAAACTTTTCCTTCATTTTTGTGTGTTTTGATTATAAACCCGATTCCTGAGAAGCGCTGCAATCTGTGTTTGTCGCTTAAAGGAATTAGAAATGCGTTTATCGGGGACAAAAATATTGCTGACCGGCGCCAATGGCGGACTGGGTCGCGCCATTGCAGCCAAAGCTCATGCCGAAGGTGCGGTGCTGGCCCTTTGCGAGAAAACGCAAGACGTGGCAGACGCCGCCAAAGCCACCCTGCCCGATAGTGACAAGATTATCGCCCTCGCCGGTGAGCTGACCGATGAAGCCGCCGTGACGGCTATGGTCGCCAGCGCGATTGACAAAATGGGCGGCCTTGACGGCATTGTTAATAATGCAGCCATGCTGGGCGACGATGACGGCATGCCCGCGCAAACGCCGTTGGCCACATGGCAAGCCACGCTCGACACAAACCTGACCGGCGCGTTTCTGGTTTATAAAGCCGCGCTGCCGCATCTCATCAAGCAGCAAAGCGGTAGTTTGGTCACCATGTCATCCGTGGTCGCGCATAGCGCCTCAGCCGTGCCGCAAATCGCTTACACAACCAGCAAGGGCGCGCTGGAAGCGATGACCCGCGAGATTGCGATGGCGCATGCCCGCGATAATATCCGCGCCAATTGCGTCGCCCCCGGGCCGGTGCTGACCCCGCGCACGGCGGGTTATTTTGACAGCGATGAAAAATGGCAAGCGCGCCGCCAACATATCCCGATGGGCCGCCTCGGACGGCCTGAAGAAATTGCCGCGCTGGTCTGCTTTTTATTATCCGATGAAGCCGGATGGCAAACCGGCAGCGTTTATCGCGCCGATGGCGGCATTTCCGCCAGCTATCTGGTTGACGACAGCAAGGGCGGCAGCGAGACCCCATAATGACCCTTCCGGTTTACCGCACCATTGCCGATATGCGCGCGCAAGTGGGGGCTTGGAAAGCTGCCGGGCTGCGCGTCGGGCTGGTGCCGACCATGGGCGCGTTGCATGATGGGCATTTATCGCTGATTGATGAGATTGCGCCGCATTGCGACCGCATCATCACCTCCATTTTTGTCAATCCCACGCAATTTGCCGCGCATGAAGACCTCGACACATATCCGCGCAATGAGGCGGCTGATTTGGCCGCGCTCGACACCACGCAGGCGCAGTGCGTCTTCGCCCCCAGCGTGTCGGAAATGTATCCGGACGGCTTCACAACAGCGATAGAACTCGGTGGGCCGGCGCAGGGCTTGGAGAGCGATAATCGCCCGCATTTCTTTGCCGGTGTGGCGCTTATCGTCAATAAGCTCTTGAGCCAAAGCCAAGCTGATGTGGCGATTTTCGGCGAGAAGGATTATCAGCAATTACGCGTCATACGCCGCATGGTGCGCGACCTTGACCTGCCCGTCGAGATTTTGGGCGGGCCGATTATTCGCGAGCCGGACGGGCTGGCCATGTCGTCGCGCAATGTTTATCTGACAGCGGCGCAACGCCCGATTGCCGGTAAGCTGAACGGCATATTGAAGAATTTGGCCGCAAGCACAAAGCCGCGCGAGGCCGCAGAAGCCGAGGCCGAGGCCGCCCTGCTGGCCGCCGGTTTTACCCATGTCGATTATGCCACCATTCGCGATGCAGATAGTTTGGCCGTGCCCGATGCGACCACCCAATCGCGGCGCGCGCTGATTGTGGCGCGGCTGGGCGATGTGCGGCTGCTTGATAATATGGCGGCCATTTAGCCTCTACCATTTAGCCTTATAAGAGACCCAGCTCGGTCAATTCGCTGCGCATGTCTTCGGGCATGTCATCATCGACTTCGATATTGTGCGGCGTATCCACCGGCGCATCTTGCGGCGTTAAATAGCGCCAGCCCTGAAACGGACGCCGCGCTTGCAGGCGCGTATGCACCAGTTCCGGATTGAGATGTAAATGGCAGCGGCGAATACCCTGTCCATCAATAAATTCTTCAATATCGGTAATTTGCTGACGCACCCGAATTTGCCGCTTAATCACCCAATAAAGGGAACCGCCCTCCAGCAGGTCGGCTTGGCGTTTCGGCACCATGCGCGTGGTATGAAACACGCGCTTATATCGCGCCTGTAATTGGCTCTGCCAGTTCACAAGGTCGGAAATATCGTCCGCGCCGACACATAGCTTTACAAGATGAATGGTCATGCGCGTTAGATTAGGGCGCGCGCCGACAAAATCCAGCTTTGACTATGGGGTGAAGACGCTGACTCTGTCGGAAGCTGTGAACAAGGCATAAAACCCGCCGCCAATCGCCCCGCCAATCAGCACAAATAAATCATCATTGCCGAAATAAGCCATGCGATGCCGCCCGCCGCCGGGCAATTCGCCCTGACGCTGCCAGCGCGTGCCAACCAATTTATTATGACTTTTCAGCACTTGGCTTTTGGCCGGGCTGAAGCCACCGGCAAAATGCAACTCCCCGTCAATCACCGCCAAAGCACCACCACTGACCGCCAAGGGCAGGTCGGGCAATCTGCGCCATTTACCGGTTTTGATGTTAAAGGCCTGCACCGCCGTGACCGGACGTCCGCGCCTATCAATGCCACCGGCGAAAACCAACTCATCGCCGCGCTTGGCAAAAGCTGTCGCTGATACCGGCACCGGCATCGGGTTTTTCCAATTCGACCATTTACCGGCCGTTGTGTTGAAACTTTGCACCGTCGCCGCGTCTTGCCCAATGCCGCCAAACACAAATAGCCGCTCGCCGTCAAAATGGCTGACATGGTCGGCGCGTGGTGATGGCAGCGCGCCCAATTCCAGCCAAACAGCCGTGCCCGGCGCATACATCCACAGGCCTGCGCCCAGACGGGCCGTTGTATTATCACGCCCGCCCGTGACAAAAACCCGTCCGGTTCCGGCGGCAATGGCATATTGCGAGATATTGCTCGGCAAGGGCGTTAGCGGTCGCCAGCCATCATTTTGCAAATCATATTGCTCGAAAAAACTACGCAAGCCCTGCCCGACCTTGCCGCTCATCACATAGAGCTTGCCGTCCATTTCTGCCGCCACCGCATGTGGCACAGCCGTCGGCAGGCGCGATACATCGCGCCATTCGGCGGCAGCACTCGACGCGAACATCAGCAAAGACAGGTATATCAGGCGAAAAGGCTTCATAAGACTTTCTATATCAGAGAACCCCGCAATGGGGATAGGCAATAAACATTACAGCAGGAAGAGTGTGGCGAAACCAAGAAAGGCGAAAAAGCCGATAACATCCGTCACTGTGGTAACGAAGACACTGGAGGCCAAAGCCGGATCGATATTGACGCGGTTCAGACCAATGGGAATAAGAATACCCGCCAAAGCCGCGACCACCAGATTAACAATCATCGCGGCAGCCAAAACCATGCCGAGCAGATTATCGCCAAACCATACGCCGCCAATAATGCCGGTGATGATGGCGAACACCATGCCGTTTAACAGGCCAACGCCAAACTCACGATAAACCAACCGCGCCGCATTGACCGGCAGCAATTCTTGCGTCGCCAAAGCGCGCACGGTGATGGTGAGGGTTTGCGTGCCCGCATTGCCGCCCATAGAAGCGACAATCGGCATGAGCACGGCCAGCGCCACCATTTTTTCAATCGACGCATCAAACAAGCCAATCACCAAAGAGGCTGCGATAGCGGTCAGGAGATTAAGGAACAGCCAAGAGGCGCGCCCTCGCGCCGTATCCAGCACCGTATCCGTAACCGCCTCATCGCCGACACCACCCAGCCGCAAAATATCC
>Ga0228615_1001522_pt1 | contig 11502 bp, 8 predicted proteins | sample 16DmetaG_FD_190530 | JGI IMG/M metagenome (GOLD analysis project Ga0228615, IMG submission 190530) | Seawater microbial communities from Monterey Bay, California, United States - 16D | ecosystem: Environmental > Aquatic > Marine > Coastal | place: USA: California | collected 2016-10-17
GCCGTCCTGGACGCGCGTCGACGCCGCGTCCCGCGCTCGCGCGCGTAGACGTTGTCATCGCAGCGCGCCCATCGCTCGCCGCGTCCTCGTCCGCGCCCTCGCGCCGTCGTCGCGTCTCGCGCGCGCCTCGCGCGCGCGTGAGATTTTTCTTCGCATACTTAACTTCAAAAACGCCCATCAATGGTGATCACCACCGGACCCATCGCGCCGTCCGCGTCAGCATCTTCGCGCGCGCGCGTCGGTTGCTCCGTCCCCCGCCGCAATCTTCCCCGCACACGCCGACGTCCGCGACGCGCGCGCGCCGATCGCGCGACGAACCGCGCGCGCTCGCGTTCGTTCACGCGCCCGAATCTCGCGCGCGCGCAAAACCGCGCGCGCGCGGACGCGAGACGCGGAAATCTCGACGATTGCGCGCGCCGACCCTCGCGCGCTTTTGAGTGTTCGCGCGACGTCGACGGGACGCCGCGACGCGCGCGCGCGATCGATCGCGAAGGAAACGCGAGGGAATAAGAACGCGAGCGCGTGAACGCGCGGTGCGCGGCATGGGGGCGTACACGTACGATAGCGCCACGCACGGGCTGCCGATCGGGGTCCCGAGGACGATTGGCAAGGCGCGGACGACGGCGCGCGGGGACGACGCGGAGGGCGATTCCGGTTCCGGACGCTCGAGCGATGCCCCGCTGTCGGTGAATGTTTTTGGAGGTGGGACACAGTTCGCGAGGTCGAGTCCGAGCGAGTCCGAGGTCGGCACGCCGGGTCGAGGGATGGAAGCTCTTCGAAACGGGACGGCGACGGCGAGGCCGCGCGGGCGCGCGTCGTCGGGTTCAAAGTCGCCGACGGATCTCAGCGAGACTGATTCAGAGCAAAGTAACACGGGGAAGGGTGATGGTGCGAACAAATTGGTGCATAAAGATTTGGTGACAAACTTGAAGGCGCAAGCGCGCAGACACGATTCGAGAACGTCGCTCTACAGAGGGGTTTCTCTGTTGCGGCAAACCGGCAAGTACCACGCGCAAATCAACGTGCAGCGGAAACAGTTGCATCTTGGTTTCTTTTTCAGCGAAGAAGAGGCCGCGCGGGCGTACGATCGGGCGGCAATATTCAAGGCTTCGGTAGAAGGCGGCACCATCTGTACAAATATGGACATCAACGATTACAAGGATGAAATTCCCACCTTGCAGGCGATGACGCAGCCCGAACTGTTACAAATGTTGCACGAGATGAAGCTGAAGAGTAACGAGAGTTCGGCGCCAAATTCGCCGCGAAAAGGAATTAAACCGCGCACAAGCACCAATTCCAAGCAAATGGCTCGCGAAAATCGATTGGATCGTAGTAACAGCGGCAGCATTGAGCACGTGATCATCAAGGCGAACTCGCAAGAGCCGCCGACGAGTCCGCGTTTTGACGCGTTAAACAGCGCCGTAGGTGTCGTCGAACGGGAACAGCAAGGCACTTTGAGTGTTGTCAATGTGGCTGCTTCAGTCACCGTGCAGCACACGTGTCCGGGTGTGATTGATTTGCACATCAGCAAGCGTCGAAGGACGCGAATACAACCCAGACAAGCGCCCGCGGCAGCGTAAACTGGCGCCTCGACGTTGTCTCGAGGACGGTGACGCCGTGTGTAACGTTGAACGATTTTTGCTTTGAAGGTTCCTTCGTCTAATCGAATGGGCTGTTTTTTGTTTATTAAAAGGTCGCAAGGCCATATAGGATAGTTTTTGACCGAACCGCAGCTGCGCACTTTTTGGCTCGCCGAGACCGACAGTCTCGGCTAGGCAAACAAGTGGCATCCTTCTCCCATGAAAGGAGTCGTGTGTAAATGTACGAAAAAGACAAAATTTAAATAACTGGTGTTACTAGTGTTACAACCGCTCCGCGCGAACCTAGTTCTTCGACCTACTTCTTCTTCGCTTTCTTTGAACCCTTGCCTTTGTTTGCCGACGCCGCGCGCTTTTTACCTCCGTCCTCCTTACCGTCTTCGCCGCCGTCCCCCTTATCACCCCCTGCCGCCGCCAAACTCGCCTTCAACAGATCTCCCGGCGAACCAACACCATCTTTAATCGCCTTCGCCGCCGTTTCCACGTCCACGCTCGCCTTTCGCCCGCCGGCGCTCGCCCCCCGCGCGCCGTCCCCGAGCCTCGCTCGCGTCTCCTCGATCTTCTTCCTGTACGCCTCCACCCGTTTCATCTCCTTCGCCGTCGCGTGCTTCTCCGGATCGACGCCTAGCGTCTTCAGGTACATCCCAAACAGCGCGACGATCGCGCGCGCGGCCTCGCAGTGCACCTCCGCGCGTTCCAACGGCCGCAGTTCCTTCGTCAGCGCCTTGCGGTCGGCGTCGAGAAACGGCTCGAGCGCGCGTTCGATCGCCTCCGTCGCCGCCTCAAACTCGTCGAGCGCCTCGCGAGCGTCTTCAGGGAGCGCGTCATCGGCGACGGCGGGCATGGCGTCGCGCGCGCGCGTCGCAGCGTCGCGCAATGCCGTGGCGGCGGTGCCGCTGCCACCAGCGCGCGGCGCCACGTCACCACACAAAACGACGCGACGACGCGCGCGCGCGACGAGACGCTCGAAAGCGCGCGCGAACGCGTCGAAATATATCGCCGCCATTCGCTCGACGCCACCGAATCGCGCGCGAGAGACGGCGACGACGGCGATAAGATAAAGCGTCAACGATGGCGACCGTCCCGAGTAAACGAAAGTTGGTCGGGTGCGCGAACTTCGTGCGATCGAACCCGCTGAGCGACGCGTTCGAGTGTGAAAAGTTTGACCACATCGAGTTTTGGTGCGGGGATGCGACGAACGCGGCGGCGAGGTTCGGGGTTGGCTTAGGCATGGGGCTGCGATGCAAGAGCGACGCGAGCACGGGGAACGGGACGTACGCGTCGTACGCGATGAAGTCGAACGATCTGACGTTCGTGTTCACCGCACCGTACGGAGTCGAGAGCGGAGGTAGTCGAGGGGAAGCGCCGCATCCGGGACACGAGGGACGGGCGATGATGCGATTTTTTGAGAAGCACGGGCTGGCGGCGCGCGCGGTGGGCGTGCGAGTCAAAGACGCGCGCGCGGCGTATGAGGAGGCAGTGAAACGCGGTGCGCGTGGCGTGCTGGCGCCGACGGTTTTGACACACACAGTAGACGACGGATGTGTGAAGGGTGGACAAGTCATCGCGGAGATTGAGCTATATGGCGATGTCGTCTTGCGCTTCGTCAACGCGACGGATGGATTTGACGGAGACTTTCTGTGCAATTATTCGGCGACGCGCGATGCGCCGGATGTGTCGTATGGGTTGCAGCGCCTCGATCACGCCGTCGGCAACGTGCACGATTTGATCGAAACCGTGGATTATATCACCAAAGTCACGGGCTTTCACGAGTTTGCTGAGTTCACGGCGGAGGACATCGGAACGATCGATAGCGGGTTGAATAGCATGGTGTTGGCAAACAATAACGAGTACGTGTTATTGCCTGTGAACGAGCCGACGTTCGGGACGAAGCGGAAGAGTCAAATCCAAACATATCTTGAGCAAAACAATGGCCCTGGGTTGCAGCACTTGGCGTTGAAAACGGATGACATCTTTGCGACGGTGCGAGAAATGCGCAAGTACTCGCACTTGCGAGGCGGATTCGACTTTCAAGCGCCGGCAAGCGATGACTATTACAAGCAACTCAAGGCGAAAATCGGCGATGCTTTGAACGATGAGCAGTACGCGCTTGTCGAAGAGTTGGGTTTGCTCGTCGATAAGGACGACCAGGGCGTATTGATTCAGGTCTTCACGAAGCCCGTGGGCGACCGGCCGACGTTATTTTTAGAAATCATCCAGCGCATAGGCTGCATGCGTAGAAAAGCGGACTCGGAATCATTTGAGCAAGCAGCCGGATGCGGTGGGTTCGGCAAGGGTAATTTCTCCGAACTGTTCAAATCTATTGAAGCGTACGAAGCGACGCTTCAAATTTAGCCAGGCATTGTTATCAAACCATTTCTTATTCCTTACATTCTCGATTCTTTCTGGTTCGGCTAGGGCGCGCTACAATTCGCTAACTATCAAAATGCTTAGATGAAAGCGAAAGGGTTATCGGCGCTATATTGCGCCGCCGTAGCCGTAGGCTGCGCCGTGCCTGGCGCGGCTACAGGCGCGTGTTGTATGGGCGCAGGCTTCGAGATACTTGGTTGCGGCGAGTCCACGGGCGCAAACGAGAAGGAATCTCCTGCCGAATGAGCTTTGATGTCTTCAAACATCATCGCTTGATGCGTATCTGTGGCCGGCGCTGGCGGCTGCGAAACTGGCATCGGGAATCCCATGGGACCCAGATTCACCGGCTTCGCCGGCACTGGTGGCGGCGCCGCGGTGGCAACCGGCGCCACCGGAGCTACTGTTGGTGGCGCAGCCGGCGGCGGCTGAGATTCTTGGCTAGGCAAAGATCCAAAAACATCTGCTTCTGGGGCTTGCGATGGGACTGGCACCGCTTGTGCTGGAGGTGGCCCTGTCTTCGACTTTATTCCCGTCAATTCACCGAACGATGCGAATGGATCTGGCTGTTCCGGCTCCACCGGCGGTGCTTCCTGTTGCACTGGCGGTTGCTGCGACTGCTGCGGCATCGTTTGCGCGTTGACTGGAGCCATCACTTGCGGCGGCATCATTCCCGACATTTGCATTTGCATTTGCGGCGGCATCATTCCCGGCATTTGTTGCATCTGCGGCGGCATCATTCCCGGCATTTGTTGCATTTGCGGCGGCATCATCCCCGGCATTTGTTGCATCTGCGGTGGCATCATTCCCGGCATTTGTTGCATCTGCGGCGGCATCATCCCCGGCATTTGTTGCATCTGGGGCGGCATCATTCCTGGCATTTGCATCTGGGGTGGCATTTGCGCTGGGTACTGCTGGATCCCTGGTGCGTTCACCCGCGGATGGACGTGCGGTTGCGGCGGAACCTGCGGCGATAGGGTCCAAAAGTCTTCCTCTAAAGCAGGCCGAGATGCAGGCGCTGCAGGAGTCTCGACAGGCGCTGCGGGTGTCTCGATGGTCAAACCTCCGAACAAATCAGATTGCTGCGTAGGTGCCGCCGGAGCTTGCGATACGGGCGCGACGCTCGCCGATTCTGGCACCGACGCGGCATACGATTGTCGGGCGACGGCTGGCGGTGGCTCAAACCCGAAGCTAGGTGCTTCTGCAGCTTGCGGTCGAGAGTCAAACGCGGCTGTCGCAAACGAAGTCCAATCCGCCCCGCTCGCCGGAGCCGGCGCGGCGGTTTGTTGCGGCGGCTGTGTGGTAGGCGCAACTTGAGCCGGCACCGGCGAATCAAATAAGCCGCCAAACAAATCTGGCGCTTTCGTCGCCGCCGGTTGTGCCGCCGGCGTCGCCGGAGCCACCTGACCCCCCACCGCGCTCCCCGCCCCGGCGTCGTCGTAGTACAACTTATCCACGAAAACAGCCTTGATCCACACCTTTCCTCTCACTGTATTACCACTCTGCGGCAACGGTTCTGCCGGATTCCAGCGCGCTAAAAACGTCCGCCGCGCCGCCTCGTTGCCTTTCCTTCGCAACATCTCGACCTCATCTCCCGAGAACGTCGACGCGCTGATGCTCTTAATCCTAAAATTGAAATCTCTGAATATCCCCGAGCATCTCGTGCACACGAATATTCCGAACGGCACGCACACCGAGCGAGGCGCCTGCGTCGCGGAGTCGTCGCGGTCAGTCATCCGCTGAACTCATCTCAACGTTCACGAGCATCCACGCGCGTTCCTTCGGTTTCGCACCCGCGCGCGCGGTATACCGCGCGCAAAAGTAGCGCCGTCGCCGGCGCGCGCGCGCGGGGCGCCGCGCGCCGTTCGAGGGCGCGAAAGATGCGAAAGTCTCGTCGATAATCTCGTCGAAACACGACGAAGGACGCACCAAAGACCCCGGTCCGACGCACGAGAAGCACGTCTTATTCCCGGGCTCACGCGCGAGCGCGGTGAGCGCTTGCTCGTTCTTATCGTTCATCGTCTCGCGCGGGTGTCCCGTGCGGTGATGTGCGGCCCTCGAGCGCGCGCGCGCGGATTCTGTGACGAACGCGCGACGAGAGTCTCGTCACGAGACGACGACGCGCGTTCGACGCTACGTTTGGCTATGACAATTGTGCTAATTTTCGCGCTAATCTTCGTCAAAGTATTTGTCCTCGGCGTCCTGGTCGATCTCGCGTCGCCAGTGAGCGTCGAGCGCGGCGTCGGCGTCGACGGAGAGGTAATCGAAACCGTCGTCGCCGCCGGCGAGAAAGCGCTCTCGCATGACGCGTTCAAAATCCGCCGCGCGCGACACGTACTCGGCCTGGGAGATGTACGTCCTCGACCGCCCGCGAGACGCTCTGTACTCATCGACGTCGACGATGAACGTCGCTTCTTCCGTCGCTTCCTCCGCCGTCGTCGCCGCTCGCCGCTCGCCGCGCGCGTCGCCGTCGCCGTCGCCGTCGCCGTCCACCGTCGCCCCATCCCATCCCTCGAACATCGCCCTGCGCCACGCCGCATCGCTCACCTTACCGTCCGTCTTCGCCGCCCCGCGTCCGACCGCGCGTCCGCTCGAGCTCGCGAACGCGTCTCCGAATCGCGCGTCGCTCGCGCTCGCGTCTCCAAACTCTTCCTCCCATCGCGCCTCCGCCGCCGCTCGAACCTCCCGCGCGCGCTCGCGCGCCAGTATCCGCTCTCCCGCGCCGTCCTCCGCCGCCGTCTCCGGCTCGGCGTCGCCCTTCCGCACGTCCACGCCGACGATTTCATCGAACGCGCGCGGGTCGCGCGCGCGCATCGAATCCACGCTAAAGTACCCGCTCGCGTCGAGCGCGACGCGCATGTGCGCGTATCGTCGATTGCGACGGACGGAGGACATTTTCGTCGTCGCCCTCGACGCGCCGCGCGGCGCGTCGCGCTCCGCGGGCGCCGCGGCCGGCGCGCGCCGGCGCCGTCGCCGCTTTTTGTAATGCAAGACCTGTTTCAAATACCGGACCACGCGCGACCGACAGCTCGACGCCGACGCGCGACGACGCGCGCACACGCCGACGCGCGCGCGCGACGGACGCCGACGCGCGAGGACTCGCGCGCGATACTCGGGCGCGCATCGCGCGGCGACGACGCGCGCGCGGTGGACGACGACGACGACGACGCGACTCGACGGTGGATTTTGATTTTTGAAATTTCAAACCGACGCGCGCGAAGATTCGGGAAACGCGCGGACGCGAGCGACGAGGATGGATCGCGCGATGGCGACGGTGGGCGACGCGGCGATGAAACGCCCGACGGCGGCGCGCGGACGGATCGATCGGATCGAGGTGGAGAATTTTAAGTCGTACAAGGGAAAGCATCAGATCGGACCTTTTAAATCCTTTACGAGCGTCGTGGGGCCGAACGGGAGCGGGAAGTCGAATCTTATGGATGCGATATCGTTCGTGCTCGGGGTGCGAAGCGCACAGTTGAGAGGGACGACGTTTAAGGATTTGATCTACACGGTGGACTTGGCGGATGCGAGTGAGAATAGACGAAGCGCTCGGGTGACGTTGGCGTACGAACCGGAGAATGAGCGAGAGATTTTGTTCTCGAGAGTCATCGAGGCGAGCGGGACGACGCATTACGAGATCGATAACCAACGATTGACGTCGGAGGAGTACAACGAACGATTGAAGTCGTACGGGATTCTGGTCAAGGCGCGAAACTTTTTGGTGTATCAGGGCGACATCGAGGCGGTGGCGCAGAAAACGCCGAAGGAGTTGACGACGCTGATTGAACAAATTTCTGGTTCGGATGAGTACGCGGAGAGATATACGACGAACGAGCGGGCGAAGCAACGTGCAGAGGACGAAGCACACACGAGCTTTACTAAAAAGAAGTCTTTGATGACGCAGAAGAAGCAGATGCGCGAGCAAAAGGAAGAGGCGGAGAAGCACATGGCGCTTCAAGAACGCGTGAATCAGATGAAGGTTGAAAGCACTCTGTTCAAGCTCTATCACATCGATGCCGACATAGACCGCGTTCGTGATGAGATGAGAAACGTGCGTGAAGTTCGCGACGAGCACGTGGCTGCGAATGAGGAATCGCTCAAGGAATACGAGGACAAGCGCAAGGAGAAAATGACCAAGGATAAGACGCACTTGGCGCTCAACCGTAAGATTGAAGCGCTCAAGGGTACGATTTCCAGCCATGCGCCGCGCGTGAATCAGATCAAAGAAGAGACGACTCGAGTTCAGAAGAAATTGGAACTTGGACAGGCGCAACTCACCAAGTCCAAGCGAGACGCGGAGAACCAAGCCAAGGAAATCGCAAACATGGAGCAACATTTGGCCAACATCGACAACGCCGAGGCGCTATTCGATCAAGACCAAAAGCGTCGAATGGAGCAAGATTCGAAGTTTGAATTGACGCCCGAACAACGAGCCGAGTACAACGCGAAGAAAATCGAATCAGGCGCGGCTACGTTCAAGTTGAAAACCGAACGCGATCAACTGATGTCTCAGCTCAACACAGATGAGGAGGCGGCGTCTCGTTTGTCGAGCAAGACCTCGGAGCTTCAATCTCGTCTTTCTTTCTTGGAAGAACAAGAAGAGCGCGAAGTTGATCGATCAAAGACGTTGCAACAGACTGAGACGGTCAACAAGGGAGAGCTGAAGAAACTTGAAAAGAAACTTAAGGAACTTGCCGATGAGAAGCGCACGGTGCGCAGCCGACAAGACCTCTTCAAGGAAAAGATTGACGCCCTCAACGCCAAGCTCCGAGAAGCCAAGGCCGACCGTAAGCAAAATGAACGCGAAACCAAGGCGCTCGAAGCTATTGCGACGATGAAGCGAATGTTCCCAGGTGTGCATGGTAGACTCACTGAGCTCATCAAGGTGACGCAAAAGAAGTATGAGCTCGCCGTCATCACTGTGCTCGGTCGTGAAGCCGATGCTGTCGTCGTTGAAGATGCTAAGACGGCGAAGGAGTGCATTCAGTATTTGAAAGAACAACGCATTCAATCGATGCAGTTCATTCCATTGAAGGAGATCAAAGTTCAAGCCATCAATGAACGCTTGCGTCACCTCGGAGGCAGCTCTCGTTTGATTGTCGATGTTCTTCAGTTTGATAAGTCGCGCGAACGTGCCATTCTCTTCGCGTGTGGTGACACTGTGGTGTGTGATACGCACGCTGAAGCGAAGAAGTTGGCCTTTGGCGGCGCGCAACGAATCAAGTCAGTGTCGCTGGATGGTACACTCGTCGACAAGAGTGGGCGTCTCACCGGTGGTTCTTCCTCAGGTTTAGCCGAGAAAGCGAACCGATTCAGTCGAATGGACGTCGAAAACACGCGCCAAGAGAAGATGAAACTCGAAGATGAGCTTGCCGCTATGAAGAGTCTGACTACGTTGATGCTCGAGGAGCAACAAGTGATCACGGAAAAGACGACGATTGAAAAGGACACGCAATTCTTGCAAGCCGATATGAAGGCGTTGAAGGATAAACTCGCCAAGTTAGCGCGCGACAAGGCTGTCATCGTCTCATCTCTCGAAGAATCCAAACCAGAACTTGCGGCGGCGCAGAAAGCGAGCAAAGAAGGCGCGACCAAGGTTGCGGCGCTTGACAAACAAATTCACACCATCATCGACGGAATTTACGCCTCGTTTGTCAAGACTCTCAATATTGCGAATATTCGCGTGTATGAGAACGAACACTTGATGCGCAAGCAGAAAGAAGCCGAAGAGAAGAGTAGATTTGCGTCACAACGCTCGAAGTGGAAGGAACAGCTCAATTATGAGAAGAGCCGCGACACCGAGGGCCCAGTCAAATCCGCCGAAGGCATGATCGCGAGATACAAAGCTGAACTCGCTGAGCTCGAAGCTTCGGCGGTGAATGCGATGAAAGAACTCGATGAATCGAAGAATAAGCTTGTGGAGATGGAAACTGAGCATCAACAAGCCAAGGCGCAAGCCAAGGCGCTCGAAAGTGACATTGTGGTGCTCAAGGAGAAGACTACGATGGCGGTGCAAGAAACAGCTCGACTCGACAAGAAGCTCTCTTCCAGCCAAAACGAAATCGATGCGCAGCGCGAGATTCGCAATGGTATCATCTCAAACGCGACGATGGAACAAATGGAACTTCCGCGCGTGCTCGCGCTCGGCGCTGGTGAAAACGACGGCGACGCCATGGAAGTTGACGGCGAAACGTCCACCGCTGGGAACGTCGTCCTCGACTACTCCAACTTGAGGAGCGATTTGAAGCAAGTAAGCAAGTTTGAGCGCGAAGGCAAGGAGAATGAACTTAGAATCAAGATTGATGAGACTTCGATCGAGCTTGCTCGATTGGAGCCGAATATGAAGGCGCTCGAGCAGTACGAGACGATCAAGGAGAAGGAACGATTGCAGACGTTAGAATTAGAAGCGGCGAAAGAGCGAGTGAAAGAAGCGACCGACGCCTTCGAGGATGTGCGAAGTCGACGACGCTCCATCTTCCTCGATGCTTTCCAGCATATCGCCGACTCTATCGACGTTCTGTACAAGGAGTTGACGCAAAGTGCGAGCCACCCGCTCGGCGGTCAGGCATACTTGAGCCTCGAAAGCAACGAAGATCCTTTCTTGCACGGTGTCAACTTCACCGCCATGCCGCCCACGAAGCGTTTCCGTGAAATGGAACAGCTTTCTGGCGGTGAGAAGACGATCGCTGCTGTTGCGCTCTTGTTCTCGATTCACTCTTACCGAAGCTCGCCGTTCTTTGTCCTCGACGAAGTCGACGCGGCGCTCGATAAGGTGAACGTCGAAAAGCTCGCCAAGTTCATGGCTGCGCGCTCGCATGGCAAGGATGGTAAGGATGGCACTCAGTCCATCGTAATTTCTTTGAAGGATTACTTTTACGACAAGGCGGATGCTCTCGTCGGCGTCACGCGAGACGTCTCGCAGGCGTGCTCCAAGGTGCTGACGTTTGATTTGACGCAATACGACTAACCACGACGACGACGACGACGACGACGTTACGAAACGGCATTATAGAACTTTTTCACTTGTATTACAAATATATAGGATACGCTCACCACCCACCGCGCACCGCTCACGGGAAATCTTCCGTCGCGCGAATGACTCTAATTCCGTCGTCGTCATCCACCGTCAACCTATACATCAAGTACGCGATCCCGAGCCCGAACGCCATGACTACCGCGCCCTGCATCGCGAGCGGGATGCTTCGGCGTCGTCGTTCGGGATTCAATAATCCTGCGCGCGCTCCGCGTCAGTCATCGATCGAGCGTCGTGTTCGGGCGCGAAAACGTGTTGCGTCGAGGATGACGACGCCGCGAGCGGGCGCGCACATCGCGCGCGCGGCGTCGATGCCGACTTACCTGAGTCTTCGCTCGGACTGGCGCCGTACATGGAGGACATGGTGCGCGCGACGACCGCCGCTGCGAGATGTGTCGCGCGAGCTTTAGTGTTCGGCGACGACGCTCGTCTTGATACGGGTGACTTTCGGCGCGCGCGCGGCGGTAGAGACGACGATCACTACGGAGTTGGCGATGCGATATT
>Ga0228615_1001532_pt1 | contig 11461 bp, 9 predicted proteins | sample 16DmetaG_FD_190530 | JGI IMG/M metagenome (GOLD analysis project Ga0228615, IMG submission 190530) | Seawater microbial communities from Monterey Bay, California, United States - 16D | ecosystem: Environmental > Aquatic > Marine > Coastal | place: USA: California | collected 2016-10-17
AGGGGCGGCACTCACCTTACCAGGTATTGCAGGTTTGGTTTTAACTATTGGTATGTCGGTAGATGCAAATGTTCTTATTTATGAGCGAATTCGTGAAGAATTAAGAAATGGTAAAGGGATTAAGTTGGCTATACAAGACGGATATAAACATGCTTATTCTGCAATTATTGATGCTAACGTCACATCGCTTTTGACAGCAGTTGTCTTAGCATATTTTGGATCTGGCCCTATTCAAGGTTTTGCTACAACTTTGATAATAGGAGTTTTTACTTCTTTATTTTCTGCTATTTTTATAACAAGATTAATTTTCTCATATCTTCTAGATACTAAAAGAGAAATATATTTTTCAAGAAAATTTACTGAAAATTTATTCACTGGCACTACAATTGAATTTTTAAAGAAGAGGAAAATATTTTATGTCTTCTCTATTTTAATTATTGGTTTTGGAATTTTCTCACTCTCAACTAGAGGACTCGATGGTGGTGTTGAATTTACTGGTGGTAGAACTTACAGAGTAGAGTTTTCTCAAAAAATTGACAAGTCTTCAGTGCAAACAGCTGTTAGTGACAGGTGTGTTGATGATAATGGAAATAATATTGCACCTGAAGTTAAGACAGTTGATAACGCATACACTTTAGAGATTACCACTAAATTCTTAGAAAAATCAGTTTTGAAAAATAAAGATAAGGTTGCAAGAATAGATGCATCATTAAATCAAGCTTTTAAAGACTTGGGGTATTCAAATATTGAAGATGGCAATGAAAGTGAAGCCAATACGTATACACTTTTAACTTCAAGAGGTGTAGAAAGCCAAATTTCTGAAGAATTAATTACTGGATCATTTTTAGCTGTAATTTTTTCATTGTTTATTATATTTATATACATAGCTTATCGATTTAGAAGATGGCAATTTGGCCTAGGCGCTCTTATTGCTATGTTCCATGATGTTTTAGTTGTACTTGGATTATTTTCCGTTTTTTATAACATTGTTCCATTTTCTATGGAAATAGATCAAGCTTTTATAGCAGCTATTCTCACTGTAGTTGGGTATTCAATAAATGATACGGTTGTAGTTTTTGATAGGATAAGAGAATATTCGGTATTGCATAAAAAGTCATCGGCTATTCAGGTTGTAGATCGAGCATTAAATAGCACTCTTTCAAGAACTATAAATACATCTTTAAGTACATTTTTGGTGTTATTGACAATATTTATTTTTGGTGGAGAGTCAATTAAAGGTTTTGCATTTGCTCTTATGGTTGGTGTAGTTGTAGGAACTTACTCTTCATTGTTTATTGCAACACCTCTTGTTGTTGATTTATCTAAAAATAAAATTAACGCTTAATGTTTTTGAATTTTCAGTTACTATTACTCGAGGGGATTAGTGCTGGTGAACTGATTTTTGTTTTTTTAATTGTCCTGTTATTCTTTGGATCAAAAAGTATACCTAAAATTGCTCAAACTTTAGGTCGTGGTTTAAGACAAATTAGAGATGCATCTCAACAAATTCAAGATGATATAAAGTCAGCTGCTTTTGATGATGAAATTAACAATGTTTCAGTTAAAGACAAGAAGAATCAAGATTCCATTTAAAACAGGGAATTCCACTGCGATATAAATAAAATATAAATTTTTATATTTTTACGTTTTTTACAGTTTTAACAATTCTTCCTGCAATTTTATATGGATCTCCGTTTGATGCTGGTCTTCTGTCTTCTAACCATCCTTTCCAACCACTTTCTACAGTTATAATAGGGATTCTAATTGATGCTCCTCTGTCTGATACTCCATAACTAAAGTCAGTAATTGAAGCTGTTTCGTGGAGTCCTGTTAATCTTTGATCATTAAATTCTCCATAAACCTCAATATGCTCTTTAGTAACCGGTCTAAATGCTTCACATACTTTTTCGTAAATTTCTTTAGAACCACAAGTTCGAAGTAAAGTGTTTGAGAAATTTGCATGCATTCCAGATCCGTTCCAGTCTCCCTTCACAGGCTTTGGGTGGTATTCGATATAATATCCATGGTCTTCAGTCAATCTATCTAAAATATATCTAGCTATCCACATTTCATCACCTGCTTTTTTAGCACCTTTAGCAAATAATTGAAATTCCCATTGTCCACTAGCGACTTCTTGGTTTATACCTTCAATATTTATTCCAGCTTCAATACAAATATCAGCATGTTCTTCAACAAGGTGTCTTCCATGGGTATTTCTTCCGCCAACTGAACAATAATACATTCCTTGTGGTCCAGGATAGCCGCCTACAGGGAACCCCAGTGGAAGAAGTGTATTTACATCCATAATAAAATATTCCTGTTCAAAACCAAACCAAAAGTCATTATCATCATCATCAATTTTTGCTCTTGCATTGGAATCATGAGCTACACCATCAGCTTTTAAAACTTCAGTCATAATTAGAAAACCATTTTCTCTAACAGGGTCAGGATAGCATGCAACGGGCTTTAATAAGCAATCTGAAAAGTTACCTTCTGCTTGCCTAGTTGAACTGCCATCAAAAGACCAAATAGGACAGTCCTCCAATTTACCACTAAAATTTTCTACTATTTTAGTTTTGCTTCTCATATTTTGAGTAGGATTATAACCATCTAACCATATGTATTCTAATTTTGACTTTGTCATTTTTTGTTTGTTTGTTAGGTAATTAAAACAAATATAGATTTTTCCAAATTTGACAGTAAATAAATTTGAAATTTCTTGCTTAAAATTTATTAACAATAACCCTCCTTAGTGTTAATTAAACACTAATTTATTAACATTTTGATTAGATTATTTTTTATAATTCTTAGATAGAATTTAAATTTTATTAATGTTTAAGAAAATAATTACTTATTTTAGCGATAAAGTAAAGTATAATTATGAAATTATTAAAATGTTGTAAAGATTATTTGGGGACCGCGAAACTCTTAATTGTTTTAGCTTTTCTTCTAGTTGCTAATTCAAATTACTCTCAAAATAAGAACCCATACATAGTTCAGGCAGACAAAACTTTTAAAAATGAAGCCTACTTTGATGCTATTGATTTATACAAGAAAGGAGAAGTAAAAGTTAAAGATATTATAGAGAAAGGTAGAATTAACTTTCAAATTGCGGAATGTTATAGACTTGATGTTGAGCCTGCCCAAGCGGAAACATATTATAGGCGTGCAATGAAATTAAAATATCAAAAAGATCATCCTAAATTACTAATCTTACTTTCCGATGTATTGGTAGAACAAGGTGAGTATGAAAATGCTTCAGAATTCGTGAAAAAATATCTTGAATTTTATCCAAAGGATGATCATGCTATCAAATTATTATCAACATGTGAACACTTTTCAGAATGGGTAAAAAATAAGACAAAACATATCATTCAAAATGAAAGACAAATCAATTCTGAACATTATGATTATTCTCCAGCTTGGGGAGATATAGACCATAACACAATTATTTTTGTTTCTGCAAGAGATGGTTCCCTCGGAAATGGCATTGATTCTCGAACTGGAGACAGTTATATGGATTTATGGTCAACTAATAGAGACAATAATGGTAAATGGAGTGAACCTCAATTATTACCAAGTACTATAAATTCAAAGGATAACGAAGGGCCATCCGTACTTTCACCTATGGGTGATAAAATATATTTCACTAGGTGCCCAAGACTTAAAAAAGTTAACTTAGGATGTGAGATTTTCTACTCTGAAAGAAAAGGTGATTCATGGTCCCAGTCTAAAAAAATAATTTTAAAACCTGAAGGTGGCGACACCTTGTCTTGTGGTCATCCAGCAATGGATTCTGAGATGAAGTTTATGATATTTTCAGCTGATTTTCCTGGTGGTTATGGATCACATGATCTCTGGATTTCAGAATATGACGAAAGAGAAAGTAACTGGATGAGTCCAGTTAACTTAGGAGCATCCATTAACACTTCGGGAGAAGAAATGTTTCCATATATTTCTGACGATGGGTCATTATATTTTTCATCTGACGGTTATGAAGGTTTTGGTGGATTAGATATGTTTAGATCTTACAGTACAGGAGACAAAAAGTGGGGAAATGTAGAGAATTTAAGATATCCTCTGAATTCTCCAGAACATGATTTTGGGATTATTTTAGAAAGAAATACTGATAGAAGAGGCGTTTTCACTTCTTCTAGAAAAGGAACTAGAGGACATGACGATATTTTTAATTTTAATATTCCACCTATTTTATTTAAGTACGGAGTTGAAGTTAATAATAGAGAAACAGGTGAACCAGTTCCTGGGGCTACTATTATAGTTACAGCAATTGATATAACTGGTGGTATTGTAGCTGAATATGTTCAAACTACAGATATTGATGGAACTATTCTTTTCAATGAAATTTCAGATGGAAAAAGATATATTGAAGAAAATCTAATTTATGAGGTGGAGTGTCAAAAAGATAGCTTTTTAATTCGAAAATCTAAATTCTCAACAATTAATATGGAAAAGAGTCATATTTTTTATGATGCATTCGAAGTGCAACCTGTTGGAGAGGGCGTTACAGCAATAGATTTCCCTGAAGTACAATATGCTTTAAATAAAGCAGAACTTTTAGTAGATACTTTAGAAATCACTTTAGATAAAATTAATTCAAAAGATTCTTTAGACTATTTATACAATACTTTAATTGACAACCCAACAATTGTAATTGAGCTACAGGCTCACACTGATTGTAGAGGTGGAGACGATTATAATCAAAAACTTTCTCAAAGAAGAGCCCAGTCATGTGTAGATTATTTAGTTTCGAAGGGAATTCCATCTGAGAGAATGAAAGCAGTTGGTTATGGAGAAAAAACACCAAGAATGAAAGGTTTAGAATGTGATGTTATTTCTGAACTATCAACTAATGAAGAACAGGAAGCTGCTCATCAAAAAAATAGAAGGACACAGTTTATAGTTTTAAACTTTGATTATATTTCTAAAGAAAAATAGAAATTAACTTATTTATCCCACTTGGGAAATACTTTTAATGAAAGACAATTCTAGATATGCCTTAAGGGGTGTCAGCTCAGGAAAAGAAGAAGTTCATAATGCAATTAAAAACATTGACAAAGGTCTTTTTCCAAAAGCTTTTTGTAAAATAGTTCCAGATTATTTGACCAACAGCGAAAATCATTGTATTGTAATGCATGCTGATGGTGCGGGGACTAAATCTTCATTAGCGTATACTTATTGGAAAGAAACTGGAGACATTTCAGTTTGGAAGGGAATTGCTCAAGATGCCCTGATTATGAATATTGATGACTTATTATGTGTTGGAGCAATTGAAAATATTTTAGTTTCTTCTACAATAGGTCGAAATAAAGATAAAATTCCTGGTGAAGTTATTTCTGCCATTATCCAAGGAACTGAAGAAATATTAGAAGAACTTAGATCTTTCGGTCTAAAAATCCATTCTACAGGTGGAGAAACTGCAGATTTAGGAGATTTAGTGAGAACTATCGTTGTTGATTCGACTGTTGTCTCTAGAATGAAAAAATCTGAGGTAATATCAAACAAAAACATTCAACCAGGTGATGCTATTATTGGACTTTCATCTTTTGGTAAGACCTCTTACGAAAGTGAATACAACGGTGGAATGGGGAGTAATGGGTTAACTTCAGCTAGGCATGATGTATTTGAAAAGTATCTTAGTGTCAAATACCCAGAATCTTACGATCAAAATATTTTAAATTCTTTAGTTTATTCTGGATCAAAAGAACTAACAAGTGAAATTAAAGGGGTTCCTCTAAATGCTGGCAAACTAGTTTTATCACCTACTCGAACATATGCCCCTGTAATTGTTAAGATTTTAGAAAAGCATCGAGCAGATATTAATGGCATGGTTCATTGTAGCGGTGGCGCTCAGACTAAAATACTTCATTTTATCGATCAGAATCATGTTATTAAAGATAATCTTTTTGAAGTTCCTCCATTATTCGATCTTATTCAAAAAGAATCAAAAACCACGTGGAAAGAAATGTATAAGGTTTTTAATATGGGCCATAGAATGGAAATTTATACCAACCCAAGTAATATTCGATCCATTATTGATATATGCAATGACTTTAATTTAGAAGCTAAACAAATTGGAAGGGTTGAATCTTTAAAGACTAAAAAACTTTCTATTATTTCTGATAAAGGGGAATTTATTTACTGATGAGTGATCAAGGTATATTAAATAAGTTAGAGCAAATCGCCATTAAATATGATGAGATTTCTAATCAAATGATTGACCCAGATGTCATTTCTGATATGAAGAGATATGTAAGTTTAAATAAAGAGTATAAAGAACTTTCTGAAGTTGTAAAAACTTATAATTCTTATAAGGATGTTCTGAATAATATACTTAATGCGAAGTCAATTATTCAAACAGAAAATGATAATGAGTTTAAAGAAATGGCCAGAGAAGAACTTGAAGAACTTCAACGTATTAAGAGTGAACTTGACGAGAAAATAAAGTGGCTTTTAATTCCCAAAGATCCTAACGACAATAAAAATGTCATTATGGAAATTAGGTCCGGGACTGGTGGTGATGAGGCCTGTATATTTGTTGAGGATATATTTAGGATGTTCACTATGTTTTTTAAAGAAAAATCATGGTCCTTTGAAGTCCTCAATTCTAATGAAGGTGGTACAAAGGGCTTTAGAGAAATATCCTTAAGTATTTCTGGAGATGAAGTTTATGGCAAATTAAAATTTGAATCCGGAGTTCACAGAGTTCAAAGAGTTCCAGAAACAGAATCTCAGGGCAGGGTACATACATCTGCAATTACTGTAGCAGTTCTTCCTGAAGCTGAGGAAGTTGATTTCGAACTTAATTTGACAGATGTTAAAAAAGATACCTACAGAGCATCTGGTGCTGGAGGACAACATGTTAATAAAACAGAATCTGCTGTTAGAGTTACTCACTTACCAACAGGAACTGTTGTAGAATGTCAAGATGGAAGGTCGCAGCACAAGAACTATGAAAAAGCACTAAAAGTTTTAAGATCTCGACTTTATAAAGCTGAAGAAGAACGATTAGATAAAGAAAGAGCAGACGAAAGAAAGTCCTTAATTTCTACAGGAGACAGATCAGCAAAAATAAGAACTTATAATTATCCTCAGGGTAGAATTACAGATCATAGAATTAATAAAACAATATATAATCTTTCTAACTTTATGAATGGAGATATTCAAGAAATGATAGATGCTTTAATTATGGCAGAAAATGCTGAAAAACTTAATGAGAGCAAATTAGATGAATAATGAATAAAAAAGAATTAATAGATCAAATTCGAATTAAAAAATCTTTTTTATGTATAGGTCTAGACACTGATATTTCAAAGATTCCTAAATTTTTATTAGAATTTGAAGATCCTGTTTTTGAATTTAATAAAAGAATTATTGATTCAACTAAAGATCTTTGTGTTGCTTATAAACCAAATATTGCATTTTATGAGGCAATGGGAGCTAAAGGCTGGGAAAGCCTTAAAAAAACAGTAGATTATATACCTAAAGATATTTTTACAATTGCGGACGCTAAAAGAGGAGATATTGGAAATACTTCTAAAAAATATGCACAAACATTTTTTTCTACTTACAACTTTGATTCAATAACTGTCGCACCTTATATGGGAATAGACTCTTTAATACCTTTTTTAAATTTCAAAAACAAATGGACTATAGTTTTGGGGTTAACAAGCAATGAAGGTTCAAATTCTTTTCAAAATCTAGCTCTTAAAAATGGAAAAAAACTCTATCAAGAAGTAATTAAAGTTTCTAGTGAATGGGGAAATTCTGAAAATATGATGTATGTTGTTGGAGCTACAAAGGCTAATGATTTAAAACAAATAAGGAAAACCTTACCTAAACATTTCTTTTTAATTCCAGGAATTGGAGCTCAAGGAGGGGATTTAAAAGAAGTGATTAATAATGGTATTAATCAAGATATAGGATTGTTGATTAACTCGTCAAGAGGCATAATATATGCAGGAGATCAAGAAAACTTTGATTTGAAATCAAGAGAAGAAGCTTTGAAAATTCAACAAGAAATGTCAAAATATTTATAAAATAGTTTTATATGAAGTTTTATTTTTCTGTATTTGATAAGATTATAATTTTTTTTGAAAAAAGAGCATTTGGAGTAAGTGAATGGATTGGCACTAAATTTGGAGTTAATCCTGCTTTAGTTAGAAAGTTTTTTATTTATTTAAGTTTTGTTACATTAGGAAGTCCACTTTTAATTTATTTCCCAATGGCTTATTTTTTAGAAAATAAGGACAAATTAACTTGGCCTAAGAAAAGAAAAACCGTTTGGGATTTCAAATAATATTTTTCCATATTATATTTTAAATGATTAGAAAAAAAGTTTTAGTTACCGGATCAAATGGCCTTCTAGGGCAAAAAATTATATATAGTTTAATAGAAAGAAAAGATATTGATTTACTAGCGTCTTCAAAGGGTTTAAATCGATTAATTACTAAATCTGGTTATAAATATATTGATCTTGATATAACTAGAAATGAAGAAGTCAAAAAAGTTTTTGAAAATGAAAAACCAGATGCTGTAATTAATTGTGCAGCAATGACAAACGTAGATTACTGTGAAGAAAATCAAGATTCTTGTTGGGAAATCAATGTTAACGCTGTAGAAAACTTAGCAAAATCTTGTGAAGCTCTAAAGTCTCATTTATTACACTTAAGTACAGATTTTGTTTTTGATGGAAAGTCAGGTCCCTATACCGAAAATGACAAACCTAATCCTTTACACTTTTATGCAAAATCCAAATTAAAATCTGAGGAAATTGTAAAAAAAATAATGACTAATTGGACTATAGCTAGAACAATTATAATTTATGGTATTACAGATAATATGAGCCGTTCTAATATTGTTTTGTGGGCTAAAAGTGAAATTGGCAAAGGGAATACCATTAACGTGGTAAATGATCAATATAGGTCTCCAACATTTGCAGAAGATTTAGCAAAAGGGTGCATTTCTATTATTGACAAGTCAGCCTATGGGTTATACCATCTATCTGGACCAAAAACATACAGTATTTTAAATTTAGTTTATCAAGTCGCAGATTTTTATAATTTAGATAAATCTTTAATTCTACCAGTAACTTCAGCATCGCTAAACCAGTCTGCAACTCGACCATTATCTACAGGTTTTGATATTACTAAGGCTAAGAAAGATTTAGACTTTAATCCTGTCGACTTTTTGGAAGGAATTAAAATTATGGATCAACAAATTAAAAATTATGAAATTTAAACTTTTAATGCCTTTAATATTTTCCTTGCCAAATTTCATATTGGCTAATAATCAAACAAATATTCTAGGATTAGATCAGCAAATTGATAAAGCATTTCAACCTTTTTCAGATTTGGTTTCTAAAGTAGTTTTTTTTGAAGTTTTTGACGGCGCTCCCTTTGTAATAGTTTTATTAGTTTTCAGCGCTTTATTTTTTACAATATATTTTGCTTTTCCTAATATTAAATATTTTTCTAAAGCTATTAACGTTGTAAGGGGAAATTACGATCGTGTTGATTCTTCTGTTAATACAAATTCTAATTTAGCAATTGATGGAGATATTAAAGACACGATTTCTGACGAAAGCAAACAAGGTGAAGTTACTCATTTTCAAGCGCTAGCTACTGCTGTTTCTGGGACTGTTGGCAATGGAAATATTGCTGGGGTTGCATTGGCAATAGCTCTTGGCGGACCTGGGGCAACTTTCTGGATGATTATCTGTGGATTACTAGGAATGTCTACAAAATTTGTTGAATGCACTCTTGGAGTACAGTATAGAGATATTGGCGATGATGGTACAGTTTATGGAGGTCCGATGTATTATTTAAGCAAAGGACTAAAAGAAAAAGGATTTACGCTACTAGGAAAAATAACCTCAGTTTTATTTGCAATTTTTTGTATTGGAGGTTCATTTGGAGGAGGAAATGCAGCTCAATCCAATCAGGCTACTATAGTTATTAAAGATTTGATAGGCCTAGAAAGTTCAAGTGCAGGTGCATTTATTGGAATTGTTTTAGCTCTTCTAGTTGGTATTATAATAATAGGTGGTATTAAAAGAATTGCTTCTGTTACAGAAAAAATCGTTCCTTTTATGGCAGTACTTTATTTATTGGCTTGTTTGTATATTATAGTAATTAATTTCAGTTTAATAGACGATGCATTTAGTCTAATTTTTTCTCAGGCATTTAATCCTGAGGCAATTGGCGTTGGTGGAATTATAGGTGTTTTATTAGTTGGGTTTAAAAGAGCAGCTTTTTCAAATGAAGCTGGTGCTGGTTCAGCATCCATAGCCCACTCAGCAGTAAAGACTAAATATTCTGCTTCAGAGGGTTTAGTAGCTCTTTTAGAACCGTTTATAGATACTGTAGTTATCTGTACTATGACAGCCTTGGTAATAATTATTTTTAATTTTGGTGGAGCATTTGAATATGGAGGTACTGATGGAACTGTTTTAATTGATGGTATTGCCTATGAAGGTGCTGGAATAACATCCATGGCATTTGCAGAATATATTCCTTTTTCAAACGTATTTTTAACAATTGCAGTTGTTCTTTTTGCAGTCTCTACAATGATTTCATGGTCTTATTACGGACTTCAGTCTTGGAAATTTTTGTTTGGAAGAGGAAAAGTAGCTGATTTAACATATAAAATTTTGTTCTTAGTTTTTGTTGTTATTGGTGCCGCAGCTAGTATGAATTCTATCTGGGCTTTTTCAGACGCTATGATTTTTGCAATGGTTTTTCCAAACATGATAGGACTATACTTTTTATATCCTGTTGTTAAAAAACAACTGGCTAGATATTTAACTGCAATTAATAAAGAAAAATAATTTTGTTATTTTGAATAGATGAAATTCAATTTAATTTATTCACCCTCTCAGCGAAGAGGAGTTTTTTTCTTGCTATTAATTTTTGTGAGCTACTTTTCATTCCTTTATTTTAAAAAGAAATTCCAAGAAACTATAAGCCCTATAACAATAGTTGAAAATCAAATATCCCCGCTCCATTCGAAGATTAGAGAGATAATAATTCCTATTAACAAAAATCCAAACTCATGGTCTAAAAATGACTGGATTAAAATGGGCTTTTCTAACTCACAAATTAGAATAGTAGAAAATTATAAGCAAAAGATAAATAATTTCAAGACTAAAAAACAGTTGTTAAAATGCTATGCTTTTAATGATAGTAATAAAAAAATGCTAGATTCAATTGTTGATTTTCCAACCCAAGAAATAAGATTAAATAATCAAAAATCATTTATTCAAATTCTATCTTCAAAAAAACCAAATTATAATTTGAAAAAATATTTTGACACATTGTTCTACAAGAAAATTAGTAATAAAGAGTTTGAATACTATGTTTTTAATTCTCCGAAAAATCTTCGATTAGTTTCTCAAATTAAAACATTAAATAATAAAGAACCCAAAGTTTTATTTCTAAATCCA
>Ga0228615_1001541_pt1 | contig 11413 bp, 7 predicted proteins | sample 16DmetaG_FD_190530 | JGI IMG/M metagenome (GOLD analysis project Ga0228615, IMG submission 190530) | Seawater microbial communities from Monterey Bay, California, United States - 16D | ecosystem: Environmental > Aquatic > Marine > Coastal | place: USA: California | collected 2016-10-17
ACTCCCTCGCGGGTAAATACGCGGACAGTCATCTCAGACGAAGCGGCTTCGATCTCGACCGTTACGTCGCCCTGAGCAAACGTCTCCGCCGCTCCGCTCGCAAGTGACGAACGCCCTCGTCGACGCGTCGGGGAATCGACGACCCCGCCTCATCGCCTCGCGCGCGTCTCCGCGCGCTCTCGACCGCGCTCGACCGTAGTTTCTAATACCAACGATATTTTGAGCCGCGCGCACGATTCCCGCGTCGCGCGTCGCGCGCTCGGTCGCGTCGTCTCGCCTCGCCTCGCCGCCGCGCGCCTCGTCCGGGTTTCCGGGACGATCTGAGCCTCACTTTTCCGCGCGCGCGTCCACGCGCACGCCGCGCCCACGACGCCCGCTCGCGCCGCGCGCGCGCACGAACCATGCCCCAAGTCCCTCTGGTGTGCCACGGGCACTCTCGACCGATCGTCGCGCTGGAATACTCGCGCGTGACGCCGGACGGGGTGTTTTTGATTTCCAGCTCCAAGGATGGCCAACCGATGCTGCGCTGCGGCGACAGCGGAGACTGGGTCGGCACGTTCCAGGGACACAAAGGATGCGTGTGGGACGCCACGCTGAACGGAGAGGCGACGCACGCGGCGACGGCGAGCGCGGATTTCAGCGCGCGGCTGTGGAACGCGATCACGGGGGACGAGTTGCGAACGTTTCAACATAAACACATCGTGAAGAGCGTGAATTTTTCGAACGATGGCGGAAGGTTGTTGACCGGGGGAAGCGAAAAGTTACTGCGGATATACGATTTGAATAAACCGGAAGCGGAGCCGTACGCGATGGCGGGGAGCGCGTCGCAGATTAAGACGGCGAGTTTCATCGCGAACGACGAGCTGATTTTGAGTTCGTGCGCGGAGGATAAGGGGATTCGCGTGTGGGACGTGCGCACGAATACGGTGGTGACGACGCTGAGCACGGAATCGCCCGTGATGTCGATCGAGGTGAGCGCGGATGGGAAGAACATGACGACGGCGGACGGAAAGGACGTGACTTTTTGGGATTTGCAAAACTTTTCCAAGGTGCAAAAGTGGACAATGGAGTACGAGGTCGAGAGCGCTTCGGTGAGTTTGAAGCACAAAAAGTTTGTCGCGGGAGGTCCGGACATGTGGGTGCACTTGCACGACATGGAGACCGGCGCGGAGGAACAGACAAACAAGGGGCACCACGGGCCCGTGCACTGCGTGAGGTTCGCCCCCGATCAAAACAGCTACTGCAGCGGGTCCGAGGACGGTACGATTCGTATTTGGCAAACGATCGAGCCTAAAGATTGAGTCCGGTCGTGTTGTCCTTCTATTAAATTAGTTCTAGTTCTCTAGTGGATTTTGTGAATTGTTGAATCGGAGGTAGACGAACCACCCGACGAACCACGCTCGTCACGCAAATTTCTTCTTGATGTTTTTCACGATCGTCTCCACCCAATCGAGCGCGGAAAACGCGAACCAACCGATGGCGATGATCAGCGCCGAATGTAGCACGCTCAGCATACTCGGCTCAGCCTTGAGAAACGGCTCAACGTACCTCAAGCCGACGAAGAACCACGTGAGCGCGGTGGTTGACCCCACGGCGTAACCCACGATGACTTGCGGTGGCGTGTGATACCCCGTACTCACGCGCAAATAACTCAAAAACATCCCCATTATCACTAAAACAAAGCTCGCCACGAGCTGTCCCGCGTATCCGAGCGCCGGCGCCGCGTCTCGAAAGTACGCCAACGCCGTCGCCGCGTACACGCTCAAATACGACAACGACGTCGCGTGCGAGCTCGGCATCCCGGGATCAGCCTTGATCGCCCCATCCGGTCGCTCGTGATTCAAGACGCGTTTCAAAATCTTCCCATTGACGCTGTTCACGACGCTTCCGAGCAGCGCCCAGCACGTCCCCGCGCTCGGGTCGCGCAGCAAGACCCCCAGCGCCGCGCACGAGACGACGAATTTCGTGCTCTCGTTCACGTACGCCAGGACGGGCGTTTTTTTCGACGAGGGATTTCGCGGCGACGCGCGCGCGTCAGCCGCGTCGTGGGCGCCCGCGCGTGGCGTCGCCGCGCGTCTTCTGGACATCGACATTGGGGACAGTTTAGGAGCGGTCGTCGCGTCGACGACGCGCGAACGGTGGCGAACGAAGGCCGCGCGTGAGCGGAAACGCGTCGTGGATGACGCCCGTACGAGAACCGCGGATGGCGCGCGGACGCGGGCGATTGACATGCACGCGTGGTTATGCCGCGACATCGACGCCGAGGCGCGCTTTATCCGCTTTCGCGTCGGTTGAATTAAATGGTGTAGTGATCGCTAATGACGTCTCGCCTCGTGTTTCGTGTGCCTTGGATCTCAAGCCGCGCGGTCGTAGTATCGATCGAGCGTCTTGGCGGGAATGCGCTTCAAGAGCTCGCGCGGAAAAATTCTAAGCAGCGACCACGCGAGGTCCAAGGCGTCGTAAATGTTCCGTCCTTCGTTACCCTGATTGATGAACTTGCGCTCGAATTTGTCCAAGAACTCGAGGTAAAGCAAATCATCGGAGCTCAACGCTTCTTCGCCGACGACGGCTTTCATAGCCAAGGTGTCTTTGCCGATGGCGTAGTTGGCGTAGAGCTGGTTGGAGACTTCGCCGTGGTCGCGACGCGTCATGCCTTCGCCAATCGCAGACTTCATCAAACGACTGAGCGATGGCAAAACGTTGATGGGTGGGTAGATTTGTCGGTTATGCAACTGGCGGTCGATGTAAATCTGCCCTTCGGTGATGTATCCCGTCAAATCTGGAATCGGGTGCGTGATGTCGTCGTTCGGCATGGTTAAAATCGGCAACTGCGTGATTGAACCTTTTCGTCCTTTGATTCGACCCGCTCGCTCGTAAATCGTAGCTAAATCGGTGTACATATAACCAGGATAACCTCTTCGCCCCGGGACTTCCTCGCGCGCCGCGCTGACCTCGCGCAAAGCGTCGGCATAGGAAGACATGTCGGTTAAAATCACCAAGACGTGCTTCCCGCACTCGTACGCCAGGTATTCCGCCGTCGTCAAAGCGATGCGCGGAGTGATGATTCGCTCAATCGTGGGATCATTCGCGAGGTTCAGGAACAAAACAACTTTCTCCAAACTTCCAGTCCGTTCGAAATCACGACGGAAAAAGTTTGCCGTCTCCAGGTTGACCCCCATCGCCGCGAAGACGATGGCGAAGTCGTCTTCGCCCGCCGACGTGCCCGCGTCTCCCCCCTCCACCTCTCGCCCCTCATCGTCCCGCCGTTTCACCAATCCAGCTTGTCGACAAATCTGCGCCGCAATCTCGTTATGCGGCAAACCCGCCGCACTAAACAATGGAATCTTTTGTCCTCGAGCGATGGAATTCATCACGTCGATGGTCGATATTCCCGTCTGTATCATCTCCTCCGGGTACGTCCTTTCGCTCGGATTGATGCTCGCCCCTTGGATATCCAAATATTTCTCCGCCATCACCGGCGGTCCACCGTCGATGGGATTCCCAGATCCGTTAAAGATCCGTCCCAACATATCCTCGCTCACCGGCGTCTTCAGCACTTCCCCCGTAAACTCCAACTCGGTCCTTTTCCCATCGATCCCGCTCGTGCCTTCGAATATCTGCACCACCGCGCGTTCACCATCGACCTCGAGCACTTGTCCGCGCCTGAGCGTGCCGTCGCCGAGCTTCACGTTGACGATTTCGGCGTACTTTGCGTTCGAAACTTGATCTAAAATCACCAGCGGACCCGCGACGGCGCGCACGGTTCGATACGTCAGCTTCGGGTCGATCGCATCGATCGCGTCGATCGTCGCCTTCGCGGCGGCGATCTGCGTGCGCGCGAAATCGCTCGCGAGCGCGTCCGCGGGCGACATGACGTCGGTTCGCGCGCGCTTCGCGGTGTGAGGTCGGCGTCGCGCGCGCCGCGCTCGACGCGTCCGACCGACGACGCGCCGCGCGCGCCGCGCGCCGCCGAATCGCGTCGACCGAATCGCGCGCATCTTCTACGTCGATATTATTACAACGATCGCGCGCGATCGTTCCCTCGCGCGTCGCCTCGCCCGCGTCCCGCGTCCCGCGTCTCGCGCCCGCCCCTAGTTAAAGTACAGCTCCAGATTCATCCCGTCGTGAATCTCGTAATCGTCCAGCGTGATGTGATCCTTATAAATCGTGTACCACTTCTGTATCCGTATCTTCTCCGGCCGCGTCCCCGTCTGCGCGGCGACGAGTTTCTTTAAATCACCGATGGTGTCGTCCTCGCTGCGCCGTCGAAACAAACCGCGCGCGCGTCAGTCGCGCGTCGCGCGCCCCGTCGGATCGTCGACGCACTTGCACTTGACGCGTATCTTCTTCCCGAGTCGGTCGTTCAGCGTGATCTCGATCATCGTCGCGCGCGCGAGTGTCGTTCGTTCGTTCGTTCGTTCGTTCGTTCGTTCGTTCGTTCGTTCGGCGTCGCGTCACGTCGCGACGCGGCCGTCGCGCGCGTCGCGCGTCGCGCGATGTCCGGCGCGTTCCAGGCGTACGAGCGCGTCGTCGCGTGCGCCCGCGGCGGCGGTCTGCGCTGGGACGAGATCGCGTTCGTCGCGCGCGGGTCGGGCGAGTGCGCGCGCGTCCCGGCGCGCGACGACGTCGAGGCGACGATCGACGCGACGTGGGCGCGCCGCGGCGCGACGGTGTACGACGCGGCGAAGTTTCGATTCGCGAGCGCGACGACGCGCGACGCCGACGCGACGGACGGCGCGATCGCGCGCGTCGAGTGCGGGCTGACGGATTACAAGACGCTGCAGGGGACGAATTTGGCGGCGAACTGGGACGCGTTCGCGGCGACGAAGGCGAGCGACGACGCGACGACGCGGACGACGTCTGGGTGCGGACGAGCGAGCGCGGCGATTGGAACGGCGGCGCGGTTCGCGCACTACGGCATGGCGCTGGGGAATTGCGTGTGCCTGCGGGCGAGCGATGGGAAATTTTTGGCGTTGCGTCGATCGCGAGACGTCGGCGAGGCGCCGGGGGCGTTGGTGTTTCCGGGAGGACACCCCGAGCCGAAGGACGTCGGCTTCGACGGCGACACCGACGCGATGGATGTGTCGAGGTACATGTTCGAGAGCGCGCTGTCGGAACTTCGCGAAGAACTCGGGGTGGAAGAGGAACGCGTGCGGCGTCTGCGATGTCTCGGCGTGACGCTTCGCGTCGTCAACGCGAGGCCGTGCGTCGTGTTTTACGCTCGAACGGCGTTATCGTCGGACGAAATACTGCGGGATTTTTATCCGAACGCAGAGCACGCGTTCGAGAGCACGCGCGCCGTGGCGCTCGCGATCGATGAGTTTGATCGTTCCGCTATGCCGGGCGACCACGTCGGCGCGCTCGATTTCGTCGCCGTCGCGCTCGCGCACGACGACGGCGCCGTCGCGCTCGCCGACGACGACCCGCCCTGGCGCCGTAGTTCATAGAATATATTGTTTGAGTTTCAGTCGTAGTCTCTTTCATCGCGCGCGCGCCGTTCAGCGCGCGTCGAACCGCTTCCGCGTCGTCGTCGCGCGCGCGCTCGATCCTCGGGCTTCGCGCCGGACCTCGAGCGCCATCGCCGCACTCCTCGATGTCTCCCGGCGCCGGAGCCGCCGCGCCCGCGCGAACGCCGACCAAGCGTTACGCGCAAGACGGTCTGCTACCCCTGAACCACGCGCGACCGCCGAAGACGCCGCAAAACGCGGAAGATGGCGCGCGATCCAACACCGCCGCGGACGATCAAAATCTAAAGTCGCCCGCGGATGACGCGACGAACGAACCGAGCGTGCGCGACATCGTGCGCGCGAACGCGGAAAGAGCGGGGGCGCGGCTGCGCGCGGAAATGCAGGCGAATGCGCGAAGGGAGGCGGCGAGCTCGAGCCAGACGCTGGAGGAACAGCACGCGCGGGTGACGGCGTTCTTGGCGACGCACCCACACGCGGGACCGTCATTAGACGCGCACAAGCGCATATATCAATTGATAGAGGGATTTCCGACCGTGAAAAAGATGATGGATCGCTCGCCAGGGTTGCGCGGGATGCTCGGGAGCGAACGAGGATTGGCGGAACTGACGCGCGTGTTGTCCAACGGAGGCGAAGGCTTGGCCGAATTGGCGCAAAGTTTCGGGAGCTTGGATGCGAACGAGAACGGGCACGCGAAGAGTGCGGATGATTACATCGCGGATTTAAAGATTCTGGAGCAGGCAAAGATTGAGTTGAGGACGTTTCGCGAGCGACAGGAGAATTACATCACCACCGGTATGGCCGCGCCGGTGGTGGCGCCGAGCGCCGACGACGACGAGCAGTATTTATTAAGTATCGCGAGACGCGGGACGAACGAAGAAACACCGTCTTATATCGACGTGCATCTTCGCGCACAAGCGACGAACATGGATACCGCGGTTCCTTTCGTCATCGCGATTGTAGGCTCGACGCTCGCCGCATTGGGCTTAAATCTATTTTATTTCTTGGTGTCTTTTGTCACGATCACGGCGTTGATACTCGTGGCGCACCGACATGCGAGTTCGCAAGTGACGTACATGTACGGCAAACGAAGGATAGGTACGTCGGCCGCGATGACTGTGCATGCCATAGTGCTCGCGTGTGCGTTGCAGTTTTTCTTTGTGTACGTGCCGTTGTTCTTCGGCGTCGCACCGATGACGTGTTTGATCACTACTTTTGAGTTTGTTTTCACGCCCTGGTTGTTTTACAAAACATATGTTATCGGTCCGGGCTTCGTGCCCACCGGTGTGAGTGATTTTGCGTCGTGGGCGGCGACGATGGAACGCGTGAGCGCGACGCAGGGTGGATCCTCGGTCGCGGAGAACGCATCAAAGATGATGATCAACAACCGATATTGCAAGACTTGTCACTGCGCCAGGCCGCTGCGGTCGAAGCACTGTCCCTTCTGCAATCGTTGCGTGGAAAAGATGGATCACCACTGCCCGATTACGATGACGTGCATTGGTGCGAGGAATCAGCGCTGGTTCTTCATGGCAGTACTCTCGATGTTCATCGGTCAGTGTGGATTTCTGCACGTGAGCCACCTGTTTTACAGGATGCTCGTTGATATCGAAGCTCCGCGCGTCGGTGGCACTGGATTTATGCCCACAGTCGTGACACATTTTTACGTCGTGTTCAACCGCCCGTTCGGCATGATTTTGTACGCGATTGCTTTCTTGTTCACGATTTACTGCGCCGGCATCCTCGTACGCATGTTCATCGGCGTCTGCGTGAATCTCACAGTGAACGAGATGGAAAACGCGGCAAGATATGAATATCTCCAATCGGGCGATCCCGATCGTCCGTATCGCAACGTCTTCGATGCCGGGCCGCGGATCAATTGCATTCAGTTTTGGCGCGACACCGATAAAAAACGCGACTGGGACGGATTTTACGTCGCCGCCAAGGAGAAAAAGGCCGACTTACCCGTGGCGCCAAAATTTAGCTATTCTTGGTTTCACAGCACCGCACCAAGATTCTTGCGCGCGGTGTTTCAATTTCACTCCGATACCGTGCGATCGCACGGTCACGGTCACTCGCACGGCCACGGTCACTCGCACGGCCACGGCGACGAATGTCAACACGACCATCCGCACTCACTGAACCACCCGGGCGACAGCGCGGTGTGAGTGCACCAATAGAAACTGATAGCGGGCATAATAAAAAGAGATTGTGTAATGACGACCTAATACGTCGCGCACGATTCACTCGATTCACTCGATTCGCTCGATTCCCCGCCGCGCTCTGCTTTGCTGTATCCGCTCGTCTCGTACGCGCGCGGCCGCACATGTCGGCTTCGAAACGTCCCGGCGCGCGTCCGCGCGCGCACGCGCGCCTCGACGATCGCACCGCCTTCGCTTACGACCTTGAGGCTGCCAATTACGACGACGACGCGAGTAAGTACGGCAAACGTCGTCGTTCCAGTCGCCATGGATTTGCCAACTGTAATCAGTTTTTGAACACTCTGCGCGCGCTATTCGCGCCCACGAGTCGCGCCAACGTCGCACGTTTATGCTGCGCGATCGCAGTGACTGTATTGCTCGCGCAAGTGGCGTCGAAATCGTCGGAGACGGCGTCGCCGACGCGCGTGGGTACGGAATTAGATTTGGGTTTGCTGCAGGTTGAACCTCCAAAGGGACGCCGAGGCGAAGCCTTGGCGCCGAGCGCGACGAAACGATACGCGAAGAGCGCGGATGATTTGCGACGAACGAACGGAGGGTACAGTAGTGGTGCTCCGCGGAACAGGGCGAAGCTGATCCCGCGAATCGTGCATCAGACGTTCAAGTCGCGCGGGACGCTCACGGAGAAGGACAAGGCGATGATGCAGACGTGGCGAGCGCAGAATCCAGAGTGGGAGATACGGTTCTACGACGACGAGGACTGCACGCGGTTCGTGCAGGAGCATTTTCCGGATTATTACGATGCGTATGCGGCGTTGGTGAAGAAGGTAGAACGGAGCGATTTCTTTCGGTATTTGGTGATTTTGAAGCACGGCGGCGTGTACGCGGACATCGACACTGAGTGTCGAAAGCCTTTGGATGATATGATCGATGCGAAGGACACACTGATCGTCGGCTGGGAGAACGAGTTCGAATCAGACGCAAAGGCGTACTCGAGACACTTCGTGCGAAGACGACAAGTGTTGAATTGGGCGTTCGCGGGCGCGCCAGGGCATCCCGCGCTCCTCGCCGTCGCCGAACACATCAACGCTGGTGCGAAGCGAGTGTTCACCAAGGCTTCGAATCGTAACACGCTAGAGCGTACGGGACCGGGTGCGTTTACTGATACCATCATGTCGCACTTTGAAGGGCTTCGTACGGGTGGGAAGACGTTTTGGAACGTTCGAGTGTTGCCGAAAGTCGTGCTCGGCACGCATCCGCTCGGCGAGGAGGGCGTGAGCCAAAAACACCCAGACGTCGTCATCGCGCACAGATACTCGGGTGGGTGGAAGAAAAAAACTGGCTGGAATGGGAAGAGGCGCTGGTATGACCACATCGCGATTCTCTGGCACTCGATCATGAGCGATCTTCCGGCGTACCGCGAGAAGCTTGCGGCGCGAGACGAGCACTTTCAAATGCCCTTGGTCGATCCGAAGAGGGAGTACCCGGTGACAGCGCTCTGGGAGCCCGCGTTCGATCTCATGACGCCATTGGTTGGCACGATGGAGGAAAACGACGCGTCATCAAAAAGCGAGCATCGCAGCGCGGAAGGGTACTGGTTGACACTGTACGGTAGACCGAAAGTGGTGACGCACAGCCCTCTGCGCGCCGGGCAAAATCCGGCGGAAATCCTTTTTGCCGGTTTGGAGCGACACGCAGGGAAACACATTCCTGAGCGCGCCGTCTTTATTGATATTGGTGCCGGTTTAGGGTATTATTCCAACGCAGCCGCATCCCACGGGGACGACGTGTACTCGTACGAGTGGGATGAGACGTTATTAGCAAACTTTAAGACGTCAGTTGAGTACAACAACTTTGGCGACCATGTGAAAATCAGCGCGGATTTGGGCAAATTGAAGAGCGGCGAGGCGTTTAGGGATATGCTTCTCAAGACGAAAAAGATAGACGCCATGCGTATCGCAGGTCGAGGGTATGAGATGGACATTTTAGACGGTTTCAAGATGTTTGTGGCGGCGGGTGATTTTCCTATGGCGTTACTTTTGGAGATGCGCCCGGCGCTCATTGAGGCGTCAACAAAGCATTCGACCGAGGACATCATCGCGATGTTTCAGTACTTGTGGAGCAATGGCTACACTGATATTGGACACGTGGGTCCGGCGTGTGATGGGCGGGGCGTGCGCAAAATCAAGACAAAAGGGCTTAAAAGTCAGTTTGAGAACACGGCGTGGTGCAGAATCGACATTGCGAGCGTCAAAGGCGTCCTCAGCGCCATGAGCGAGGATGAGTTTGAAACCATCATCATGTTCTCAGATAGACATTAAATCGTTTATTTATTTATTCGCGTTGGACTATTGAGATAAGTCGTGCGCGCCTTCGCCGCGCGTCGTTTGAAACTCGCCTCACGGCGTTCGGCGTCCTCCATCGCGCGTCGCCGCCCCTCCTCCGCGCGCGCGTCCGCTTTAAGTCTGCGCGATCTTGCGAGTTCTATCTCGTTTCGACGCTGCTTTCTGACCTTGTTTTCGACTACCACCTTGTGTGGCGCGATCGGAAGTGCGACGATCGCGTCGGACATCTTCTCTGGGGGGCGCAGCGTTCGTGCGGCTTCGCGAAGTTGATCGTCGGCGACCAGGCGCAACGTCTGATACACCTCTTCCTCCCACGAGCGTCCTCGCCGACGTGCACAATCGAACGTGCGCGCGCACTCTGACTTGACGTGTGCGCACGTCGCATCGCGATCGTCCGAACACTCGCTCTCAATGCGCGCGAAGACGATGGCTTTGAGCGTCAACGTCGCGAGCCCACTCGCTGGCGCGCAGTCGAGCTCGATGAATCCTCGCAACAAGCGAAACAATCCACCGCGAGCGAGGCGCGCGACACTCGGGGCTGGATCGCAACACACGCGCGCGCATACTCTGATGACGTCTCGAACGACAGTTTCGTCGTCACCCGCGACCGTTGCAGACGCTACGCACGCGCACGCCGCCTCGAGAGCCGCGGTCAACGCCGCGAGGCGAACAGCGATGGGTCCGTCAAGGTAGCGCGTCGCACTTTGCACGCGCTCCGCCAACGACGCATCACATTTGTCAATTCCTGTAATCGCTAAGATGGCACCATGCATACGAAGACGCGCGGACGCGTCGCGTTGTGCCGCACAACTAAATCTTCACACCGCTGCGTTTATTTTTACATGCGTCGTCGTCGTCTCAATCGTCTATCCATGTCATTCGTTCCTGATATCGCTCAGGATGTTTTCGATATCATCCTTCGTAACGACGCCATCGGCGCCCTTTTGCGCAGCCAAACCGGACAGTCTCTGCATGAGCTTATCCTTGAACCCGGCGAACGCGCTCGCCATGTTCATCTGCTGATTCATCGGAAGCGTGGCGAACGCCGCCATCGAGGCGTTTTCCAAACTCTCTCCACTCGCCGCATCGAGCGCACCTTGCGCCTCCAATATCTCCCGCATCGTCGTCGGTACGTCCGCGCCGCACCCATCGCCCTCGCACTCGTCGTCATCGTCATCGTCGTCGCCCTCGCGTCGCCAACGAAACACCCCGTCCTCGTCGGCGTGCGTCAGCTCGCGCGCCTCTCCGCTCAGAAACGACACCTTCCGCAATTCCGCCTCGAACCCATCCCGCGCGTCGTACAACAACGCGAACGCCGTCCCCGCCTTCGCCTCCCCCTCCGCGTCCCCTTCGCACACGACGCACGGCCACCACGTCACCGCGACTTCGGTTTCGTCCTCGTCTCGCGCCTCGCCGTCCTCGCCCCCCTCCCCCCGTCCCGGTT
>Ga0228615_1001549_pt1 | contig 11397 bp, 9 predicted proteins | sample 16DmetaG_FD_190530 | JGI IMG/M metagenome (GOLD analysis project Ga0228615, IMG submission 190530) | Seawater microbial communities from Monterey Bay, California, United States - 16D | ecosystem: Environmental > Aquatic > Marine > Coastal | place: USA: California | collected 2016-10-17
AAGTGATACACCTGATCTGCACGACCTCTATGGGCTAGAGTTTGAAAAAAGGTATGAAGAATATGAAGCGCAAACCAAGACAGGGGAGATAGAATTCTTCAAAGAAGTAGAAGCGAAAGATCTATGGAAGAAAATGCTGTCAATGGTATTCGAAACGGGTCATCCATGGATAACTTTCAAAGATGTATGTAATCTGAGATCTCCACAACAACACACAGGTGTGGTTCATTCCTCTAATCTGTGTACAGAGATAACTCTAAATACAAGTCAAGACGAAATAGCTGTATGTAACTTAGGATCAGTAAATCTAACCCACCACATCAAAGACGGAAAGATGGATGAGGAGAAGCTAGAAAAAACAATAAATACTGCTATAAGAATGCTAGATAACGTCATAGATATAAACTTTTATGCAGTGAAGGCAGCCGAGACGTCCAATATGAAGCATAGGCCAATTGGATTGGGTATTATGGGTTTTCATGATGCGCTTTATATGCTGGAAACTCCTTATGCTTCACAAGAAGCAGTAGACTTTGCTGATAAATCTATGGAAATGGTCAGCTATTACGCTATAAAAGCATCAAGCGATCTCGCCAAAGAAAGAGGAGCTTATCAATCATACGAAGGCTCTCTCTGGAGCCAAGGTATTCTTCCTATCGATTCCATAAAATTACTTAAAGAAAGCCGAGGAGAAGATTACCTTGAGATGGATGAAAGTTCATCCATGGATTGGGATGGTTTAAGGGAAATAGTAAGAAACCAAGGAATAAGGAATTCTAATGTTATGGCAATAGCTCCAACAGCAACAATTGCTAATATCACAGGCGTTTCTCAATCTATAGAACCGACTTATCAAAACCTATATGTTAAATCTAATCTTTCAGGAGAGTTCACAGTCACGAATATACCAATGGTAGAGAACCTAAAAAGACTAGGTCTTTGGGATTCGGTCATGATTAATGATCTAAAATATTATGATGGTAGCGTTAAAGGGATATCTAGGATTCCAGAAGAAGTTAAAGAACTCTATGCGACGGCGTTTGATATAGAGCCAAGATGGTTAATAGATGCCGCAAGTAGAAGACAAAAGTGGATAGATCAAAGTCAATCTTTGAACCTATACATAGATGAACCAAATGGTAAGAAACTAGATATTATGTATCGTATGGCTTGGTTAAGAGGTCTAAAAACGACCTATTATCTTAGATCTAGATCAGCTACGACAGCAGAAAAGTCAACGATATCGACAGGAGAACTTAATGCTGTTTCTGCTACAGCTCAACCAGCAGTCCAACCACAAAATAATACAACAGCACCGTCTGCTTGCTCAATACTTGATCCAGACTGTGATGCATGTCAATAAATTTTAGGAGTAAAAAATGTTAAATTGGGATGATTATAACGAATCAGAGAAACCTCAAAAAACGCAACCGATTGTTAAAGAAGAAGTATCTGCTCAAATACAAGAAGCTATTCAACCGATAGAAGAGGCAACCTTAGATCATGTCCCTGCTGAAGCTGGAGACAGGGCAAAGCAAGCAAAAGAAGCTATTGAAATATTAGATGCCAAGGCAGGTGAAGAGGAATTAGAAGGCCTTGCCGGAAGAGTCCAGGTAGACGACAAAGCCATGATTAATTGCAGAGCTGATTTAAATCAGCTTGTACCCTTCAAATATGATTGGGCATGGCAAAAATATCTAGATGGAAGTGCAAATCATTGGATGCCTCAAGAGGTTAATATGACAGCAGATATAGCTCTGTGGAAATCTAATGATGGTCTTACAGAAGACGAAAGAACAATTGTAATGAGAAATTTAGGATTCTTCTCTACAGCAGATTCTCTAGTAGCTAATAATCTAGTGCTTGCAATCTATAGGCTTATAACGAACCCAGAATGCAGACAATACATATTAAGACAAGGTTTTGAAGAAGCCATACATACTCATGCCTATCAATATTGCATTGAGTCATTAGGTATGGATGAAGGAGCCATATTTAATATGTATAGAGAAATCCCAAGCGTAGCTAAAAAAGCATCTTGGGGTCTAAAATATACAAAAGAGATATCCGATCCCGGATTCACAACCGGAACAGATGAAACAGATAAATTATTGCTCAAAAATCTCATTGCTTTTTACTGTGTCTTAGAAGGAATATTCTTTTACTGTGGCTTTACTCAAATCCTTTCTATGGGAAGGAGAAATAAGATGACAGGAACTGCTGAACAGTTTCAGTACATACTAAGAGATGAGTCTATGCACTTAAACTTTGGTATTGATATGATTAACCAAATAAAATTAGAGAATCCTCATCTTTGGGACGAGCAAATGCGTCATGAGGCTGCACAAATGATACTCGAAGGAACTGAGTTAGAAATCCAGTATGCAAGAGATACTATGCCTAGAGGAATTCTTGGTATGAATGCTGGTATGATGGAAGAATACCTTCAATTTATAGCTAATAGAAGGCTGGTACAAATTGGTCTTGAAGAAGAGTTTGAAGGAGCTTCCAATCCTTTCCCATGGATGTCTGAAATCATGGATCTAAGGAAAGAGAAAAATTTCTTTGAAACAAGAGTAATAGAGTACCAAACTGGTGGTGCCCTAACCTGGGACTAAACACAAAAATTATTGCTCATCGTGGTGCATCGGCCGATGCACCCGAGAACACAATTGCGTCTGTGTTGGAAGGATTTAATCAACATGCTGACGGAGTTGAAGTCGATATAAGGCTCACTGCAGATAAAGAGATTATTTGCCATCATGATAAGAATGCACTGCGCACAACTGGTACAGATAGACTAATAAGAGAAATGACTTTAGATGAAGTCAGTTTATTGGAATGTGGAAGTTGGTTTGGAGAAGCTTGGCGAGGAGAGAAAGTGCCGGAATTAACAAAAATTTTAAGTATCCTGCCTAAAGGAAAAGAAATTTTTATAGAAGTTAAAACCAATGAAGTCATAGTCCCTTATCTTATTGAGGATATATATCGTCAAAATATAGATATAGACAAAATCACGATCATAAGTTTCTTCCCTGAAGTCATAAGAAGTGTTAAAAAGCATAATCCAAAATTAAAATGTAATTTGCTTATTGCATTTGATTATAAGCGAATTGAAGTTAACGAAATTCTAGATTCTGTTCTCTCAATCGATGCAAATGGTGTTGGAGCTCAAAATCACGATAGATTAAATGAAGAATTAATTGGCTCTTTAAAAGAGATAGGTAAATCGACTCATGTTTGGACAGTCGATTCCAATAAAGAAGCAGAGCGTTATTTAAAACTAGGCATCAACTCCATCACTACCAATAAACCACTTTTCTTGAGAAAACATCTAAAGTTATTACAATTACCTTAATCGGGGAGAATATGAAAAATCACAACTTAAATTTCTTAGAGCTAGTGGAGTCGTCTTTAGAGATAGTCAAAGAATGCGATATACATCAGGTAAAGTTCATGCAAGAAAATTCTGAAAATTTTGTATTGATAGATGTAAGAGAAGATAGAGAATGGGTGGCAGGACATATTAAAGGAGCCATACACCTAGGAAAAGGAATTATAGAAAGGGATATAGGTAACGCAGTTGAGAGTAAAGATAAAATGATTGTTCTGTATTGCCAGGGTGGGTTTAGATCAGCTTTAGCAGGAGAGAATTTAATCAAAATGGGGTATGCAAACGTATTGTCGATGAGTGGAGGGTTTGGTGACTGGGCAAATAATAACTTTCCTATCGATCAACCTCAATAAAAGCTAAAATATCCCAAGGGGAAATATAACTTGGGTCAAAAAATGGAATCTTCAAAACAAGTTGGCATCACTGAAGTTGTCCTAAGAGATGGTATTCAGTCTATCTTGGCTACTAGAGTTCCTTTAAGGGATCTAGTATCAATATTACCTGCTCTAGACAGGGTAGGCTATTGGTCGCTAGAGACATGGGGAGGCGCTACTTATGATGCCTGTATTCGTTACCTCAATGAAGATCCATGGGAAAGATTAAGAACTTTCCAATCATTATTAAAAGATACCCCTCAACAAATGCTTATTAGAGGACAAAATCTAGTTGGGTATAAACATTATTCAAATCAAGTTGTTACAAAATTTCTAGAAAGATCAGCGGAGAATGGGATTGAGATATTTCGAACTTTTGATGCTTTAAATGATTTTGACAATATTGAATTTTCTATCAAAGAAGTTAAAAGAATTGGTAAGCATGCGCAAGGTACAATTGCATACACGACTAGTCCAGTTCATGACTTAAATACCTGGTTGGACCTAGCAAGAAAAATAGAAGACGCAGGTGCGGATTCTTTAGCCATTAAAGATATGGCCGGCCTTTTGAGACCTTTTGATGCTTACGAATTAGTTAAAGAACTTAAGAAATCATTATCAATACCGATACATATGCAAACTCATGCTACTACAGGGATGTCGACTGCTACCAACATGAAAGCCATCGAAGCAGGAATAGATAATATAGATACATCTATTTCTTCTTTAAGCATGACTTACGGTCACTCTGCTACAGAAACTATGTTGGCAATTTTTGAGGGCAAAGATAGCACTATTAACTTAGATTTAGATGCATTAGAAGAAGTTTCAATATTTTTTAAAGATGTGAGGGAAAAGTACTCTGAGTTTGAAGGAGGCCTGAAAGGCATTGATTCAACAATGCTAGTAAAGCAGGTACCTGGAGGGATGTTGTCTAATTTAGAATCACAACTTAAGGCCAATAAACAGGAAGATAAGATTGATCTTGTTAAGGATGAGATACCAAAGGTTAGAAAAGACTTTGGTTACCCTCCCCTAGTTACTCCAGCCTCACAAATAGTTGGCGCTCAGGCTCTTTTAAACGTGATGAGTGGAAGACGATATGAAAACCTTTCTAATGAGTCACTCAATCTGATTCTGGGAAAATATGGAAAGCTACCTGGAGAAATAGATCCAGAACTACTTTCCAAAGCGAAAACAAAAGGAATCGAAGATACCGCTGTAGAAGAAGAAGAGCTAGATAGAATGAAAAGTGAACTGAAAACTCTTTGCGAGGAAAATAATTTGCCTGATATTAGCAATAACATAGAGATGCTTTTAACTTACATCATGTTCCCAAATATCGCTTTTTCGTTTTTTAAAGGTTTAGATATTTAGTTATAAATAATTAGAAGCCGCTTCGGCGATTGGATCACCTTCTATTCTTGAGTGGTACATTATTCTACCTTCACTTAAATCCCACATACTTGCTTGATGCATTAAGCATCTATTGTCCCATATAACTGCATCACCAACTTCCCACGCATGATGGTAAACCCATTCTTTATTACTGCAGGCGTATTCTTCTAATTCCTTTGCGAGGTTCTGAGCTTCCTGATCAGATAGTCCTGGAATTTTATTGATATGTCGGCCTATTGTTAGACATTTCTGACCTGTTTCATTATGAGTCTTAACTAAGGGTCTTAGTGGTTTAGGATCTATATCAAAACCATAGCTATTGAATTCACTTACCTTAGGATCTTTGTGACCAAATCTTTCCTTTTGGCTCCATTCATAAGAGTGATAAGCAGAAAGCTCATTTATTTTATCTTTCATAGATTGATCAAGAGCCTCGTAGGCTGCTCTCATATCTGCCCAGCCAGTTTCTCCACCATGAGAAGGAACTTTATGAGCAGTAAATACTGCTCCCTTAGCTTGTATCGGCATATAGGTACTATCATGATGCCATTCCATATTACCTCTAAGAGATTTTACGATATCATCATCGTTAGCATCTCTGATGGAACCATCATTTCTGACATTACTAATTGGAGAGAGATCAAACTCTAATGCACCAAAATTTTTAGCAAATTTAATTTGTTGGTCATTACTAAGATGCTGACCTGGAAAAATTAGAAGTGCATATTTCAACCATAGATCATATACATCTTGTGCTTGTTCAGTGTTAAGGTCAGGCAAAGATAGATCGTATACCTTTGCTCCAAAGGATCTTTTTAATGGCTCAACTCTCACTTATGTATCTCTTGATTAATATATTCGATGACCTAATATAAAACAGTATTAGTATTTTACAAAGATATGCCTTACATAAAAAATAGAATAGTTCATGATGCAGATGCTCACACAATGGAATTACCAAACTGGTTCGATGAGTATGGCGATAAAAAAATTCAACTTGCCTTTAGGGATAGGTTTAATGGGAATAAAGGTTTAGCTCAAACTTATTTTGAAGATATCGATAAAAATCATCGAACAAAAGTCTATAGAGAACGTAAATCTGAAGAGTTAATGATTAGAAAGAATTATGATGCTCTTGGCTCTTTTAATAGTAAAGATAGATCTGAAGCTCTGGATTTACTTGGAGTTCAAAGTCAGCTTATATTTCCTACCTCCCCTAATGTGTGGCTAGAAAGCTTAGAGCATGAAAATGATATTGATATGCTCTACTCGGTAGCTAGAGCTACAAATAGAGCTCAGATAGATTTCTGCTCTGGAGATTCAAGGCTATTACCAGCAACCTATATCCCTCTCGCTGATATTGAAAAAAGTATTGAAATAACAAAGCTTGCCATAGAGTCCGGATCTAGTGCTTTGCTGATACCTTGGGCATGCCCAAAAAATCATTCTACAAGTCATATTGGCTTAGACCCAATATGGTCTATGGCTGAAGAGTCTGGTATACCTATACTCTTTCATGTTGGAAGCGCTGACTTTGTGTTACCTAAATCACACTCAATTAATGGAATGCCGAAGGTAAAAGATTTTCATGGTGGTGAAGAAAACTTTAGGTCAATCTCTTATATGGCTATTTCATCAGGGCCTATGCAAGCTCTCTCATTGTTAATCCTAGATGGTGTACTGGAAAGACATCCTAATCTTATGTTTGGAGTAATTGAACTGGGATCGGTTTGGGTTCCTGGTTTTATGAGGCAATTAGATTCCTCCTTTGAGGCCTTTTCCAGGCATGAAGAAAGATTACAAAATTTATCTTTAAAACCAAGTGAATATATCAGCAGACAGGTTAGAGTCACTCCTTACCCTACTGAGCCCACTGGATGGGTTATTAAAGAAGCGGGAAATGAGATCTTTATGTTCTCTTCTGATTACCCTCATCTTGAAGGAGGACGGAATCCCCTTGGACGTTTTGAAAAATCACTTGAAGGTATAAACGAGGAAGACCAAGATCGTTTTTTCAGGTTAAATTTTGAAAGTTTAATGGGTTCAGCATTATAGTAATGAAACTATCAAATTCTTATATTGGTCTGCCTGAAGAGTTTTATCAATTGATTAACCCTACTCCAGTAGAATCTCCTACCATGCTGGCCTTTAATGAAGAATTGGCTAACTCTCTAAATCTAGAATTAGAAGATAAAGAAAAGCTAGAAATCTTCTCTGGAAATAAAGTCCCAAAAAACTCAACACCCATAGCACTAAATTATTCTGGACACCAATTTGGTAATTTTGTTCATGAGTTGGGCGATGGTAGAGCCGTATTATTAGGAGAGATCTTAGGAAAAAATGGAAACTACGATCTTCAGCTAAAAGGATCTGGTCAAACTCAATTTTCTAGACAGGGGGATGGTAGGTCTGCTTTAGGTCCTGTAATAAGAGAGTATATTTTGAGTGAAGCTATGCACTCCTTGAATATCCCCACTACGAGGGCACTAGCCGCTATCTCAACAGGAGAGTATGTTGCCAGAGATAGTTTTGAACCCGGTGGTATTCTTACTAGAGTTGCCAGCAGTCACATAAGAGTTGGAACTTTCGAATACTTTGCATCTAGACAGCAATGGGAAAATGTAAAGTTATTAGCCGATTTTTCTATTCAAAGACATTACCCAGAAATAAGAGAAACAAAGAATCATTATCTGGAGTTACTAAAAAGAGTTGCATCTAATCAATCTATATTATTATCGAAATGGATGAGTGTTGGTTTCGTTCACGGAGTCATGAATACAGATAATTTTACTATATCAGGAGAGACTATTGATTATGGGCCATGTGCATTTTTAGATGAATATCATCCTGGAAAAGTCTTTAGCTCTATTGATCAAAATGGACGATATGCTTTTGGAAATCAACCAAGTATCGCATCATGGAACCTTGCCTCTTTGGCTGGATGTTTGATAGCTTTCATAAATAAAGATTCGGATAAGGCAAATGAGCTTGCTACCGAAGTTTTAGATAATTTCTCAACCGAAACTAATCAAAGAATTCTAGATTTGATGTGCAAAAAAATAGGTATAGACGGAGCCGTAAAGGAAAATCAAGATTTATTAAGACAACTCCTAAAAATCATGATGGACAACGAATCAGATTTCACTATTACTTTTAGATCTCTAGCCGATGTATTAGAAGACAAAAGCGATAATTTTGATAAGCAGTTTAAAGATAAAACTGCGATCAGTGAATGGCTAGATAATTGGAAAAATATCCTTTCTCGAGATGAAAGAAATTTCTCAAAGATTTCTGAAGAGATGAACCTTATTAATCCAGTCTTTATACCTAGGAATCATCAAATACAAAAAACAATTGAAAGTGCCTACAATAATGACTTCTCAAAAATGCAGGAAATGATAGAGGTTGTCAGAAAACCTTTTGATGAGAACAAGAAATATACTTCTTACACTGAAGCGCCCACTGAAGCACAGAAAGTATTGAAAACTTTTTGTGGCACTTAATCTTATTTGACCACAGCCCTCTGAATAGAATTGACTTTCTCAAATAAAAAAAGAGGGCCTAAGCCCTCTTTTCTCTAAAGTGATTAACTTTATGCGGACGCTTTCTTGTCTTCAACAGCAGCAGCCCAGATAACAACTCCAAATAGGATTTTGTTAACAAAGTCAGCCAAGTTGTAGATTAGGTTTAATGAGGCATCATCAACAGCGCCTCCCATTAAGTAACCTGCAGCATATCCTAATGGATAGATTGCCCAACCCACGATGATAATCCACATCATAGTATTGTACGCAGTCTGAACTGAAGCACTTGTTCCGCTAACAGCAGCTTTACCTTCTCCGCCCCAAAGGGTCCAGATCATGTAAATCCATGCTGCGCAACCAATAGCAAATGCGATTGTAGCGTTTAAGTTTCCAGATTCACCTAAGTAACCAAATATAAGCATTATCAATGAGCCAAAAAATAACTTATTGAATAATGAAGAAGCTACAGTAGTAACAGCTCTGAGGATTAGATAGAACTCTATCATCAGTAATGGAACTGTTAACAACCAATCAATGTATCTAAATACAGTTGGTGTTTCACCTGTGTCAATCCATACACCTCTCATGTATAGATAGTGCCAAAATGCTATACCAGTAACTAAACCAGCAATAGTCAAAGAAGTTTTCCATTTTTCTCCAACGTTATCTCTTTCAATAAAAAAGAAAACTGTTGCAGCTAAAAGTGCTGCAGTTACAAGCCAAAAAGAAACTCCAACGTAATCACTTGCGTCTAAGTCTCCCCCACTTGCTGCGAACAATGGAGCTGCTAGAAAACTAGAAAGAATCATAATTGATTTCATATTTACTCTCCCGTTAAATAATTAAGTACTTAATTCTCAAAAAATGAAAGAGTTAACCAAAACTCGATAACTTTAATAAGAACCATTCTCAATATACCTTCTAAGTTCAACCATATCAATTTGGATAGGTCACGTTATTTAAATTTGTCAACATATCTATTCTGGCATTAAAGACGAGTATACAAGCGATCTCAGCTCTCTTCTTACCTGATAAGTTGAAGAAGGTAGTAATTGCGTAAGGAATATAATGAACATATCTTCTTTAGGATTGATCATGAATACTGTACTTGCCGCACCTCCCCATCCATATTCGCCGATATCACTTGTTGTTTGAGATTTAGCAGGATCTAACATGACTGAAAATCCAAGCCCAAAACCTACACCTGCATATGGTGTCTCACTAAAAGCAGACTCACTCATCTCGGTTAGATCTTGATTATTCGGAAGATGGTTAACAGTCATCAACTCAAGTGTCTTTCTTCCAATTAACCTCTTACCGTTAAACTCGCCTTGGTTTAGAAGCATTGAACAAAAATTATGATAATCAGCCATAGTTGAAAATAAACCCCCGCCACCAGAAGCCATTTTAGTATTAAGAAAAGGAATTTCTAACAATCTTGGTTCCCCATTTGGAACATGTTCGTAAAGGGAAGCTAGACGATCAACCTTTTCCTGAGGGCAAGAAAAACTAGTATCTTCCATATTTAAAGGTTCAAATATATTTGTCTTGAAATACTCTTCAAGCTTCATCCCTGATATAACTTCAACTAAGTATCCTAGAACGTCTGTTGATACAGAATAATTCCATTTATTACCTGGAGAAAACTCTAAGGGCAATGTGGACAGAATCTCTATAAATTCTTCTAGAGTTTCGGCTTGTTGTACTTTAGTTTTTCTATAAGCCGCATCTACATTTGATTTATACATGAAATCATATGTAAGGCCTGACATATGTGTGAGTAGATCGCGAATAGTCATGTGCCTCTCTGGTCTAGAGGTAAGAAAATTTGGATATACTCCGGATTGATAGACTCTAAGATTTTTCCACGAAGGGATGTACCAATAGACAGGGTCATCCAATCTGAATTTACTTTTTTCATATAACTGCATTATGGCAATACTAGTGATGGCCTTTGACATTGAATAAATCCTGAAAATTGCATCTTCCTGCATGGGTCTCTTATTCTCTCTATCCATAAAGCCCAGACTGTCAAGATAAGCCACTTGGCCTTTTCTGGATACTAGAGTCATAGTGCCTACATATTTTCCGTCATCTACATAAGTATCATTTAAATATTGTCTAATATTTTCAAGAACCACAGAATCCAGTCCTAAACTATCGGGGTCAACAACTTTCATAAATCCTCCTAGATAATTTATCTTTCGATAAATAAGTTATTTTTTTATGTATTATTTAGTTTTGAAGTGTACAAAAAAAATATTAATATGGTTAATTAAATTTTATTGGGGTAAAAGTTATGTATGACTTAGTTATAAGAAATGGAAAGATTGTCGATGGAAGTGGCCAAGCATCGTTCATGGGAGATATTGCTATTACTGGAGATAGAATAGTTAAGATCGGAAAAGTTGAATCTGTTGGGAACAAGGAGATTGATGCAGAAGGAAATCTTGTTACTCCTGGATGGGTTGATATACATACACACTATGACGGACAAGTTTGCTGGGATGAATATCTTACTCCCTCTTGCTGGCATGGAGTTACTACAGTGGTAATGGGTAATTGCGGCGTTGGCTTTGCGCCAGTGAAACCAGGAACAGAGGAATTTTTGGTACAGCTAATGGAGGGGGTAGAAGATATCCCTGGAGTAGCCTTAAATGAAGGCGTTAGCTGGGATTGGGAAAGCTTTCCTGAATACCTTGATTCT
>Ga0228615_1001553_pt1 | contig 11382 bp, 11 predicted proteins | sample 16DmetaG_FD_190530 | JGI IMG/M metagenome (GOLD analysis project Ga0228615, IMG submission 190530) | Seawater microbial communities from Monterey Bay, California, United States - 16D | ecosystem: Environmental > Aquatic > Marine > Coastal | place: USA: California | collected 2016-10-17
CGGCCCCTTCCATAGCGCGCCTTGGTGGGGCGATATGGATTGGCGCGATATGGAAGGGGCCGACCATGGGGCGCGGGTTTTGCGTGCCATTAAAGCCGGCGGCGGCACCGGATGGTTTGCCGATGCACAGGATGTGACGCCCGACAATATGGCCTTGGCGCATGATTTGGGGCTAAGCGTGTCGGCATGGACCGTCAATCAGGCCGCGCAAATGCGCAAAATGGCGCAATTGGGCGTTGACGCCATTATCACGGACCGACCGGATATTATGCAAAAATTGTAAGCGGCAAAACCGATAATGCGGCTTATTTCGGGGCCAGCACCATAATCATTTGGCGGCCTTCCATTTTCGGCATGGCCTCGACTTTTGACAATTCATTCACATCATCACGCACGCGGTTCAGCACAACCATGCCAAGCTCTTGGTGCGCCATTTCGCGCCCACGAAAGCGCATGGTGACTTTCACCTTATCGCCGCCTTCGAGAAATTTGACGACATTGCGCATCTTCACCTCATAATCATGAGTGTCGATATTGGGGCGCATTTTGATTTCTTTGACATCAACGGTTTTTTGACGCTTGCGCGCCTCGCTGGCCTTTTTCTGTTCTTGATATTTGAGCTTGCCATAGTCGAGGATTTTACAAACCGGTGGCTTGCCATTTGGCGAGACTTCGACCAAATCAAGGCCGCTTTCTTCCGCCATGGCCAGCGCCGTATCGGTATCAACGACGCCCATTTTTTCACCCTCTGCTCCAATTACCAGCACTTGCGGCGAGGTAATCATTCGATTGACACGCGGGCCGGTCTGTCGAGGCGGCTGCGCGGCGTGTGGTCTACGTGCTATGGCTTTGCTCCATTAAAAATTGCCATGCGGGCCATATGTGACCCGTGAAAAATAGGTTTAGGGGCAAATCCGGCGGTGTCAACTGCCAATCGCTTTATTGCGCCTGCGTGTCACCCAAACCCTGCCGCCAGGGCGGGCGCGGCCATACCAAATATTTCAGCCAATAGGGCTGCGCCATGGGTTGCACCACACCATCAAAACGCCGCCAAGAAATGCGGCGCATTAAGGCCATAAATCCGCGCAAGCCCAGCGGCGCATAAATCCAAACCTCATCGGCGGCGGCGGCGCTCCGGCGATTGGCTTCATCGGCCAAAACCGTCAGCGATGCGGCCTGCGGATAAAGCATCTCAATCGCTTCGCTCAAGGCCGAAGCCGACATGCCCAGCCCGATAAGCAGCACGCCGCCCGGCTCTTTTATCGGCCTTTTGGCGCGCCTCACCCGAGCAATTCCTGATAAACATTCAACGTGCGATTGCACATGGCGGCGCTGGTGTAATTTTCCAATATATTGGCGCGGCCATTTGCGCCCATTTGCGCCAATGCGTCAGGCGACATGGCCAGCGCCGCATCTATCGCCGCCGCCAAAGCCGCCGCATTATTTATCGTCGCCAGCCACCCCGTGCCGCCATCCGCAGGCGCGCTGGCCTTAATGGTTTCACGATAGCCACCCGCATCAGAACCGATAACCGGCAGGCCTGCGGCTTGCGCCTCAATAATGGTGCGCCCGAAAGGTTCGGGGCGAATGGTCGGCACAATGGCCAAATTGGCCGCCGCATAAGCTGATGCCATATGCGTCTCAAGACCGGTCATAACCAGCCTGTCGCCATAGCCCAAAGCCGCCGCTTGGCTTTTCAACGCGGCCACATAATCCTCGCGGCCTTGCGCGCTGCCGACCAAAACCAGTTTCGGTTTAAGAGCCGATGTCAAAAGTCCCAGCGCGTCAATCAGCACATGCTGGCCTTTTAAATGGGTGACACGCGCCGGACACAGAATGACGAAGTCACTGTCATTGACCCCCCATGCGGCGCGTTTGGCCGCTTTATCGGCAGAAGAGAAATTCTGAGGTGCCAATGCTTGCGCGTCACAGCCGCGCGGAATCACCCGCAAGCGCGGCCGCGCCCAAGGATAGACGGCCTCAATGCGCGATGCGGTAAAATGCGAATTGGCAATGCTGACCGCGCCGCGCACCAATGATGAATTATATAAGGTTTTGGCTTTCGGCTTTTCATGCACGGTGGAGTGAAAAGTCGTGACATAAGGCGTCTTGGTGCGGTTTGCGGCAAATAAAGCCGACCAGCACGGCGCGCGCGAGCGGCCATGAATAAGGTCAATTTTTTCGGTTCGCATCAGCTTGGCCAAACGCCCGACATTGCGCCGCATGGTTAGCGGATTTTTTGAGGCCACGGGCAGATGAATGACCGTGCCCCCCGCCGCCGTGATTTTGGCTTCCAATGTGCCGCCTTGGCTGGCCACCACAGCCCGGCCACCGGCTTTGACAATCGCTTCGGCCATTTCAAATGTCGTGACTTCTGCGCCGCCGGTTTCCAATTGCGGCACCACTTGCAATATGGTGCGGCCGGTCAAATCGACCGGCGCGGTTGACGGCATGTGAAAGCGGTTCGACATACATCTGTTCCTATCGGCGGCTCCGGCAATCCCCGGAGCACTCACTATGTCTTTATCGTCATTTGCGATAATTCCCAAATCATCTTGCCCAAATCATCTGAGAAGATAAGCTAAGATTATGGAATTTCTCGACCGCCCCGATACACCAAACGGCCCACAAAAACTGGCCTATCGTCAACAGGCCGGCAGCGGCACCGGCCTGGTGTTTTGCGGCGGCTTTCGCTCAGACATGACCGGCACCAAAGCCAATGCGCTGGCCGATTGGGCGACCGCCGCCAATCGCCCTTATACGCGTTTTGATTATTTCGGGCATGGCGCATCAACCGGTGCCTTTACCGATGGCACAATGAGCCATTGGCGCGGCGATATTCCCCATATTCTTGAGCATTTATGCGATGGCCCGCAAATTTTGGTCGGCTCCAGTTTCGGCGGCTGGCTGTCGCTTATGGCGGCGCTGGACCGGCCCGATAAAGTCGCCGCATTGGTGCTTATTGCACCGGCGGTTGATATGACCGAGCGCCTGATGTGGGCGCGGTTCTCCGATAAGGCGCGTGAAAAATTAAGCGATGAGGGGCTGATTTATGACCCGTCGCAATATGACCCTGAGGGATATCCGATTACCAAAAACCTTATTGAAGACGGGCGCGCCCATCTCATGCTCGACAAAGAAATAAAAATCGACCTGCCGGTGCGTGTGCTGCATGGGCAAAAAGATGATGCCGTGCCATGGGAGTTATCGCTCGAATTGGCGGCGCGCTTGGCGAGCCCAAATGTGGAATTGCATTTTATGAAAAGCGGCGACCATCGCTTATCCGAGCCGCATGAGATTGCGCGATTGACTGATTTGATTGAGGCGCTGCCGGTTTAGCCGCCGTTAAAACGCCTCGGCCTCATAAAGCGCCTTCAGCCCGTCGCGATAATTCGGATAGGCCAGCTGCACCCCAAGCTCCTGCTTGATGCGGTCATTTTTGAGACGTTTATTATCGGCATAAAAACTCTGCGCCATAGGCGATAAGTCAGCCGCCTCGAATTTTATCACGGGCGGCGGCGTCATCCCCATAAGCTGCGCCGCATAGGTCACGACATCTTGCGGCGGCGCGGCTTCATCATCGCACAGATTATAAGCGCGTCCGGCATGAGGGCGCGCCATTGAGGCACGTAAAATTTGCGCAATATCGGCAACATGAATCCGCGAGAAAACCTGACCCGGTTTTTCAATGCGCCGCGCCGTGCCGCGCTTGAGCGACGCCAATTGATTGCGCCCGGGGCCGTAAATACCGGCCAGGCGAAAATAATGCATTGGCAGGTTCAGCGCATCGGCCAGCGCGCCCCATGCGTTTTCCGCATCGACACGGCGTTGCCCACGCGCGCCGATTTTTTGCGCCGGTGTGTCCTCATCAACCCATGCGCCTTGATGGTCGCCATATACGCCGGTGGTGGATAAATAGCCCAACCATCTCATCTGCGCGGCGCATGAAGTCAGCGCCTCTTTCAAGAGCGGCAGAGCCGGATCGCCGGTCTCATCGGGCGCGGCGGATAATAAAATATGGTCAATACCGGCCAGCGCATCGCCCGATAAGGGCTGCCCGTCCAGCAAAAGCGGCGTGATGCCGTCAGCTTGCAATTGGCGCGCTTTCTCGGCCGTGCGGCAGGTCGCTGTCAGCGCAAATCCTTCCGCCGCCAAAAGCGGGGCCACATGCGCGGCGCAAAAGCCGAAGCCGAAAAATAGCATGCCCTTGATTTCGCCTGAATCACTCATTCAATTTCCCAATTGTGCCAGTTCTTCGTCTACGAGCGGGCCGCGCGCGCCGACCATATTAAGAATCTCCGCGCCGCTCATATCCGTCATCTGCCCCAGCGCCCATATCGCACTGGCGCGCACCAACTCGGCTTCATCCTCAAGCCGCGCCCGCACCGCCGCAATATGCGCCGGTGTCGGAATATCCATATTGCCCAAAGCCATTAATACATTGCGGATAAAATTATCGCGGCCGGCGCGTTTAATCGGCGTGCCGGCAAAAAAAATCCGAAACGCCGCATCATCCAATTTGCTGAGCGCAATCAGGTCGGGCCGGTCATAATCAGACTGCAAGGCAAGTTTGGTCTCCTCGGCTTTTTGCGCAAATTTATTCCACGGACACGCGGCGAGGCAATCATCGCAGCCATAAATATGATTGCCCATAAGCGGGCGTAGCTCGCGCTCAATCATGCCCTTATGCTCAATCGTCAAATAAGAAATGCAGCGGCGCGCATCAATTTTATAGGGCGCGGGAAAAGCATTGGTCGGGCAAATATCGAGGCACGCCGTGCAAGCCCCGCAATGGTCGGCCTCCGTGTCATCGGGCGGCAAGTCCAGCGTGGTAAAGACCGAGCCCAAAAATAACCAAGAACCGAAATCGCGCGACACAAGGTTTGTGTGCTTGCCCTGCCAGCCCAAACCGGCGCGCATGGCCAAGGGTTTTTCCATCACCGGCGCGGTATCGACAAAAACTTTCACCTCAGCTCCGGTTTGCGCCACCACGGCGCGCGCCAGGGCTTTCAGTTTTTTCTTAATCACATCATGATAATCGCGGCGTTGGGCATAGACCGAAATCACGCCCTTATCGGTTTCCTGCAAGGCCGCCAACGGGTCGCTATCGGGGCCGTAATTCACGCCGAGCATGATAATGCTTTGTGCCTCGGGCCATAATTTTTGCGGCGCGGCGCGCTCATCCATGCGCGTCTCCATCCATTGCATTTGCCCGTGATGTTGCGCGTCAACAAAGGCGCGCAAGCCCGCACCGGCAGCGTCTTGGGTGGTGGCATCGACAATGCGGCAAACATCAAAGCCTTGCGCTGTCGCTTCAGCGATAATGGCGGTCTTCACATTATCGGGCGCGGCCAAGCCTAAAAATCCAAATCGGCATAATAGGGCGGCGGGCGCATACCGGCGACATGGTCGGCCAATAGGGGTCGGAAGCTGGGGCGCGATTTAATGCGCGCATACCAGTCGCGCACAATCGGCCATAATTTCCACGGCACATCGCCGGTATAATCAAGGCAAGATAAATGCGCGGCGGCGGTGAAGTCAGCCAGGCTCAATTCGCCCCCGCCCAGCCAATCGCGGGTTTGCAATAAATAAGTTAGATATTCCAAATGCAATTCGAGATTATGCAGGCCCACGCGCACGGTCGCCATATCCGGGCCGCCGCCGCCATCATCCGCGCCCATAAAGCGGCGGTCGATTTTTTCATAAGTAATCAGCTTGCCGACTTCGGCATGAAACTTATCGTCAAACCAAGCCGAGAGGCGGCGCACTTCGGCGCGCGCCAAACCGCTTGAGGGGAGCAGTGGCGCGGCCCCGCCTTTTTCTTCCAGCCATTCGGCAATCGCATAATGGCCCGACACTGTGCCCGCCTCGCCGACCAAAACAGGCACCTCGCCCGATGGGTTGAGCATTAAAAAATCAAGACGCCGCTCCCAGGGTCGCTCTTCGACATATTCGACGGCAAATTTTTTCTCCGCCAGAATGAGGCGAATTTTGCGCGAAAATGGGCAAATCGGTTGATGAAATAATGTGGCCATAAAGAGAAATTACTGCGTTTCGGGGAAGGGGAGCAAGCGAAACCCGCTTGCTGTTTTAGGGCGGCGCACGTTAATTTATCCTATGGGTTTTGATCATCTGCTTTTGCTGGCCGCCATTCAGGGCATTACCGAATTTATTCCGGTCTCCTCATCGGGGCATTTGGTGCTGGCGCATGAATTGACGGGCACCTCAAATGCGCTGGCGCAACCGACGCTTGATGTGGCTTTACATGGCGGCACGCTTTTGGCGGTGATGGTTTATTTCCGCCGCGATGTCGCCCTTTTGGCGCAAGGCGGGGTGGATGTGTTGCGCCATAAAAAAGGGCCGCCGCGCGATGCCGCCCTCACCATGAGCCTTGCGACATTGCCGGTTTTGCTGGCCGCCGCTTTGCTGCTGGGTCTGGGGCTGATGGATGCGCTGCGCAGTGCCGAGACCGTGGCATGGGCCAGTATTATTTTTGCCGTGCCGCTTTATCTGGCCGATAAATATGCCGCAAGCACAAAAACCCTCACCCATATATCGGCGCGACCGGCTTTGATAATCGGCTTGGCGCAAATGCTGGCCCTCATTCCGGGTGCCAGCCGTGCCGGTGTCACCTTGATGGCGGCGCGCGGGCTTGGCTTTTCACGCGAGGCCGCGGCGCGTTATTCTATGTTAATGGCCATGCCGGTGATTTTGGCTTTTGCCCTTTTCGGCCTGATGGAACTGGTCGCGGCCGGTCACTATGAGGCGCTGGGCACGGCCCTTATCGGGGCGCTGATGGCGGCCATATTCGCCTTTGCAACGATAGATTTATTTTTACGCATGACGCGCCATTTATCGCTTCTGCCTTTTGTGATTTATCGCATCGGCCTGGGCGTCGCCATTTTGGCTTTTATCTAGCGCTTCTATTTTTTTCCATGCGGGCGATAGCGCGCCAAATAATCAAGCTGTCCGGCTATCGGGCGCGGCGTAATGCCCAAAGCGGCAAAGCCCCGCGCCGCCGCTGCATCGCTGACGATATTATCGCTGCGTAATAAAATAATCTGGTCGGGGGTCAATAAGGGCGCGACGCCGATAAGGGTCGAAAATTGCGCCATGGCGGCAATCATACGCGCCGCGAAAAACGGCAAAGGCACAAGCAGGCGATGGCGTGCGGTTGCCGCATTCAACATCTCCATAAGCTGTTTAAAGGTCAAAATATCAGGCCCGCCCAATTCATAGACCCCGGCGTCAATATGATTTGCCGCCCCCGCCAAACAAGCCGCGACCGCGTCGGCCACATCAAACACCGATACGGGTTGATAGCGCGTGACGCCGCCGCCAATAAGCGGCAAGGCCGGAGCGAGCATCGACATGGCGGCAAAGCGATTAAAGAAATCATCCTCCGGACCAATGACGATAGACGGGCGCAAAATATGCGCTTGCGGCACGCAGTCCAAAACCGCCGCCTCGCCCAGCGCCTTGCTGCGGGCATAGGATGAGGGGCTGTCGGCATCCGCGCCAATGGCTGAAATATGTACCATATGGGTGATGCCCTGCTGGGCCGCCGCATCGGCAATCAGAGCCGCGCCGCGCGCTTGCACGGCGTCAAATTTTTGCTTGCCGCTTTCAAATAGGATACCGACCGCATTGACCACGCCTTGCGCGCCCTCAAGAGCGGCGGCGACACTGGCTGCGTCGCGAATATTGGCTTGCACAATCTCAATCTGCCCGGGCGTGCCATTGGTTTTCAAAAACAGCGCCTCATTGGGGCGGCGTGTCGCAATGCGCAGGCGATAGCCCTGCTTGCTCAGGCGGCGCACAATGTGACGCCCTAAAAATCCGGTGCCGCCAAAAACGGTGATGAGGGCATTTTGTGCGAGTATATGTGAGGCGGGCATGGTTTTGACCTTTGGTTCAAACATCGGGCGCGATGGCTTGTGTTCATAATATATGTTCAAGCGCGGGTGAAGAAAAAAGGCAAGCGAGATGACGGTTTTTCGCCGCGTCACCGCGCTTGACTTTTACCCCCCTGCCGCCTAATCAAAGGCTCTTCCCCCCTATGCCCAGGTGGCGGAATTGGTAGACGCGCTAGCTTCAGGTGCTAGTGTCCTTATGGACGTGGAAGTTCGAGTCTTCTCCTGGGCACCATATTCGAGTTGCAAGCACCATTTTTCTCGCGGCTCGCGCTCTTTGCGCTTCTGCCCTTTTATCAATCATAAAGCTCAGCCAGCGGTGGCTTGCGTTCTACACCGCCAAACTCATCCGGGTCACGCGCCACTTTCCAGAGCGGCACGGCGAGATTTTCGCCCTTGGGCATAGCGGCCAAACGTTTTTCCAAACGCGCCACAATTGCCGGTTGCGCGGCCGCCAAATTGGTCGTCTCAATCGGGTCAGCGTCAATATCATATAAGAATTTTGTGCCGTCAGGGCGCAGCAATAATTTCCACTGCTCATAAAAAATCGCCTGAGTGCCGTTAAAGGCTTCGGTCACAAAGGGCGATGGCGGCATAGTTTTGGCACCACTCAGCGCCGGTAAAAAACTGCGCCCGTCATGCGGCTCGACCGGCAGCGATGGCCCGCCCGCCGCATCCAACAGGGTCGGCAACATATCCAACACGGAAAGCCGCGTATCAAATGCGCCGCGCGGCAGCTTAGCGGGCCAGCGGATAATGCCGGGCACGCGTATGCCGCCCTCTTGCACCGAGCCTTTGGCACCGGTCAGCGGCGTATTATCGGCTCCGCCATCCTCCGTATTGGTGCGCATAAATTCGATAAAACGAATGGGAATATCATCTCCCCAAATCCATTTGGCACTATCCAAAATCCGGTAAAAAACCTGCGGCATGCCGCGATAATCGGTCAGGCCGCCATTATCGCTCATAAACCAAATCAGCGTATTGTCGCGCATGCCCTCAGCGTCCAGCGTCGCCAAAAGCCGGCCAATCGCCGTATCAAGCTCGCTCACCATGGCGGCGTGAATGCGTCTTTTCTCATCGGCAATATGGGCATAGGCACTGATTGCCTGTTGTGGCGCTTCATTGGGCAAATGCGGTGCGCCCAGCGAGAAGAACATGAAAAGCGGGCGGGTTTTATCGCGTGAGCGCACCACGCGCACCGCTTCGGCGGCCTGCAAATGGGTGACATAGCCATCCTCGCGAAAGGTTTTGCCATTGCGCTGCCAGTCATAATGACCGCCATGCACATGGTCCCAATAACCGACCGCGCCGCTGAGATTGCCATAGAAACTGTCAAAGCCGCGTCGATTGGGATGATAGGGTTTTTGAACGCCGAGATGCCATTTGCCGACCAGCGCGGTTTGGTAATCAAGCCGGCGCAAATAATCCGGCAATGTGTTGAGGTCGAGCGGCAAACCCTTGGGCGTGATTTTCGGCATGGGCGCCGTGATGCCCAGACGGATGGCGCTTTGGCCGGTCATTAAAGAGGCGCGCGTCGGGCTGCATACTGAATTGACATAAAACCGCGTCAGTTCCCGCCCGTCTTTCGCCAGTCGGTCAATATGCGGCGTGCTAATCTCGCTGCCATGATAGCCGACATCATTCCACCCCAAATCATCGGCCATAATGATGATGATATTCGGCTTATCGGCGGCCTGGGCTTGGCTTGTGACCGCGCTGATGCCAATACTCACGCCCATAGTCACGGCCATAGTCAAAACCATATGCAAAACCATGTGCAAAACAGAAGCCATCACTGTGAGCCGCCCATCATCGCGCTTGCGCATTTTTTGTGCCATCTGTTTATGCCCTTTTACAAAACCACATCATGCGCACCCCGCACCCATGAGATAAAAATATAATTGACAGTATGTCAATTATATTTTTAGGGTGGGGCAATCGTGAAAGGGCGCATTTATGCCAAGGCAATCCACCACAACATCCCAAGTCAAAAACAGCGCCGCTAAAAAATCCGGCAGCACGGGCAGCACAGGCAGTAAGGGCGCGCGCGCGCAAGAGGCCCTGCTGGATGCCGGACTTGAGCTTTTGGGCGAGATGAGCCCGCGCGAATTGACCGCCGGAACCATTTGCATTGCGGCACGCATGAAGCGGCCCAGCTTTTACACTTATTTTGACTCGGTCAATGATTTGCTCGACGCCATGATACGCCGCGAGATTGACCGTCTCGAGGCGCTTTATGATGCGCAAGAGGCGCAGAATAAAACGGCGCTTCACCGCTTGGCGCGCATTCCGCTAAATCTGGCGGATATTGCGCGGCGCGATACCGGCCGCATTAAATCGGTCGTGACATTAATGGCTTATGATCCGAGCTTCACCCTGTCGCGCATGGAAAATTTGCGCCGCGATGTGGAGGCCTCGATTGCGGAGGGCAGTCTGGCGCTTGAGAAAAACCAAGTCGATGTGTTTGCGCGGGTTTATATCGCCGGAATTTTGAGCCTATTGGCGCAGGGCGAGGCCAAACCCCTATCGCGCGTCGAAATTAAAAACGGGTTGAAAATATTATTACGGGGCGGCGGGGCTGATGCAGCGGCTTTGGCGCATATTCTGAAAAGCTGATGGAAGACCGATGAAAAGGGAGTGTGTTTGTGGGTGTTGATTATGATGTCGTGATTGCCGGTTTCGGACCGACCGGCGCCATGGCGGCCAATTTGCTGGGACGCGAGAATATAAAGACACTGGTCGTTGAGCCGCAAAGCGCGATTTATGATATTCCGCGCGGCGTTCATTTTGACGGCGAGACCATGCGGATTTTTCAATCCATCGGCATTGCCGATGCGGTGATAGCGCAAAGCACCGGCAATCAATCGGTAAGTTTTCTGAACGGGCGCGGCGCGTCGCTCATGCAGGTGGACCTTTCCGCTTTGCCGCAAACCGCCGGTTGGCCCGCTGATATTTTTTTCCGCCAGCCCTTGGTGGAAAAACATTTGCGCGACAATCTCGAAAATTTTGACACGCTTTCTTATGAACTGGGCTGGGCCGTCAGTGATATGACCCAGCATGAGACGCATATTGACCTGACCTTGCGCCACAATGCGACGGGCGAGACCAAAAACTGCACCACCGCCTATCTCATTGGGGCTGATGGCGCCGACAGCATGGTGCGCCGCTTGGCCGATATTGCGCTGACGGATTTACAATGTGACGAGCCGTGGCTGGTTGTCGATTGGGAGCTGGATGCGGATATTGAGTTTGCCCGCAATGTTTATCAATTTTGCGACCCGAAACGGCCCGGCACATTAGTGCCCTGCGCCGGACAGCATATTCGCTGGGAATTCATGATGAACCCCGATGATGATGTGGCGGCAATGGAAGACCCCGACGCCGTGCGCGATATGATGCAGCCCTATTTGCATCATTTGGGCCCGGATATTCGCCCTGAGGACGGGCAGATTTTGCGCTCCAAAGT